>Ga0208360_1000005_pt1 | contig 129961 bp, 154 predicted proteins | sample LakMenE27Jul10ns_FD_150739 | JGI IMG/M metagenome (GOLD analysis project Ga0208360, IMG submission 150739) | Freshwater microbial communities from Lake Mendota, WI - 27JUL2010 deep hole epilimnion ns (SPAdes) | ecosystem: Environmental > Aquatic > Freshwater > Lake > Epilimnion/Euphotic zone ...
GCCAAGTTGACTATTTCGGACTCTATGCTATAATAGAGTTGTAGTCAAAAGGTTCAACGACTAGATGGTGAATACCGAAAATAATAACCCATCCACGAGTGCCCCACTCCTGATAGAATGTCACTTTCTTAATAAATGGGAAAAGTGGTATTGGAATCTTATCACATCACGTTTACTTTTACTTCGGCCAATCCCCAAACGAAGGGGAAGCAAAAATGGGCTTGAAAAACATCACATTATTCCTATTTGTTGTGGAGGGAATGATGAAGTATCAAACCTAGTAATGCTGACCCGGAGAGAACACTACATAGCCCATTTACTTTTAAGTTTATCCCAACCCCATAATAAAAAATTATGGTGGGCAATTTGGAAAAGTTCAAAACAATGGGGGCTAGGTTCAAGGGAGATTAGTTTAATTTCCCCCAAATTAGGAAGCTCAGAAGAAGCTAAAAGAAAAAACAGTGACTGGCATAAAAATCATTTCAAGGATAAGTCAAATCATCCCTGGACTGGTAGAAAAATGACTGAAGAGCATAAACTGAAAATCTCGAAAACCTTGTCTCTAAAGGTAAGGGGAATAAATAACCCCAGATCGAGAAAAGAGTTATGGTCTAGGTTTGATGAATTGTTTGAACTTTGGGTAGAGCTGGGTAAACCAGCAATTCGCAAGTTCGCACGACACTTAAATCTACCTGATAGTCATGTTACCGGATTGATAAGAAATTTCAGGAAGAAGATATAGTCTGATCTTTGCAGAAATGTAAAGAAGTGAAGGATAAATAACCTTTACGCTAACAAAAATGATCAACTCACAGGAACACCCGCTGTCCGTCCTTAACTACTGGGGTCTGACATAAAAAGAAATTAGGTGAATTGCTGGGACCCTAACGTTTGAACTTCAAACCATGGCAATCAGCAGCGAAGCGTTTTCGGGAGAAAACGAACGTTCAACGACTAGAGTTAGTAATCTAGAACAGATGAAAACTCCACGAGCGCCTAATGTCTTACATAAGGATGTAAGGCAAAGATATAGTCTGAACTTTGTAGAAATACAAAGATGTAGAGGATAAAGAGCCTTTACGATAACAAATTGGAGTACTACATTCGCGAACGCCGTGTCGTGCGTGCTGAAATCACCATCGAACGTGTGGTTAACTTGGTTGGCCTCGGTGCATCTGGTCTTATCGGTTCTGGCGCTATGATCACCAACATCTTGTCCTGATAAGGATAGGAAATAAAGAGGTGATCCCATGGCAATTCTCAGACCTTTAACAAAGTCGCAATACGAGGTATCGTTCGTAGCTCCCAACGGGGTGTCTTTAATCGCTGTCTTCACAAAATTCAGTGGTATCAAAGATTCTTCCGAAAAGAGCGAATACGCCAATGGCACTGGAAACCGAAAGTACCATGTCGTTGGCCCACGAACTGCAGATAATGTTACTCTTACTGCTCCGTATGATCCTACGATCTTCAAGCAATTAGAGAACTTCTGGTTAAACTACAATTGTCAAGATGTTACCGTTACAGTAACCCCCAGGGACTGTACTGGTACAGGATCTGCTCCAGCCGGTGGCGCGTACACCTGCTACGGTTGTAAATTCCTATCAATCACTACTGCCAACGTTGATCGCGACAGCGGAAACGTCCAGGAAATTGAAGTGGAACTGACCGTCAATATTTGGGACAGAACTTGATTTTGTGGTTCAATAATTGCCCCCGAAAGGGGGCTTTTTTGTAGGCAGGGTAAAACATACATAACAGGATTACCAACGGATAATGGCAAAGACAACTTACAGTTCCGCTGTCATTGTAACCAGTGCATGGTTGAACGGAGCAAAACAAATATTTTTCGATGGCCAAGATTTAGATTGGCACTATGACCCCCTCGGATTGAACTCCCTGGTTACGGCTGGTCCGAATGGATTGGATAGTCGGTACATGACTTTAGGTACCAACCAGCCTACGCTATCTAGCTTAAATGAATTCATTTCTGGAGCCCCTATCACCGGCAATAAAGTTACCTTGGGTAAATGGTGGTTTGGTTTCCCTACTTTGTTAGATGAAAATAATAATAATGTCAACCCTGAAAACATCAAAGAAAATGCTCCTAGAAGTTATACGACAAACAATAAATATAATTACGCCAATGGGACACCTACCCCGTCAGTAGCTCAAAAGTTCGGGTCATTGGATGATGCTGACTTAATCACCAAGAAAATCTTAGCCGATTTGCTAAACAATTTAGTCATTGACAACGGCGAATACTGATTAGAGGATTAAATGCCAAGATATGCTCCCCTCCCCTCGGTTTCAATAGACCCAAGGAACGAGGCACAATTAGTTCAAGATGCAGCGCAAAAAGTATACGAGGCGTCTAACAAAACCCTCAATGACTTCAGTGCAGGGAATCCCCTTGCGGTTCTTTTAGAGGGGCAGGCTTTTTCTCAAGGTGAATTTTTATTTTGGGCGAATCAACTACCAAATAAGATCCTCATCGAATGGATAGGCCCATTTTTAGGCGCCCTAAGGAGACTGGGTACTCCTGCTACAGCTTTGGTTAGGTTGTCAATAGCACCAAGAAATTCAGACTTATCTGTACCATCCGGGTCTGTATTTACATCCAACCCCCAATTATCGGGCGGCCAAGGATTTGAATATGTAAGCTCATATAGTGTCACAATACCCGCCGGTAAGACCGAAGTTGAAATCCCTGTTTATTCCAAATTTGTAGGTAACATCTATAATGTCCCGGCTAATTCAATTACCGGCCCCCCAGATCTCGGGGAAGCTAGCACCGTAGTAACCAACCCAGAACCTGCGGTAGGGGGCAGTGATGTAGAAACATATGCTCAAGTCCAAGAAAGGTTTTTCTCCCTAATCCGACGCAGGAATCCCGTTAGCCAAGCAGACTGGGAGAATTTCTTCATAGATATGTTTGGTTTAGGGACTCTGACTTCTGTTCAACCCAATAGAAGTAGCAGATTTGGTTATAATTATTTGTCTGACTTTACGAAGCCCAATGGACAAGTTTCTTTCTTTGTGCTTGGACCCAATGGTATAGAATTAACAGATGACCAAATAAGAAGGGGTCAAAATGTAATTAATTTCTCGATCCCCATTGAAAATCAAGCCCACCTGTACCCTATCACTCTGAGTCAAACTCAATATAACATCACTCTTGAAGTTGATGCTAATGGCATTTATGGCTCTAATTATCAGCCTGTAACTTTGAATTTTAGGGATAGGCTCTCCACAGTATTGACCCCTGGAAATGTTTTCCCAACTGATACGAACCCGACCGTAAGTGATGTTGATGCAGCTTTTTACAATACTTTTGATTCTATCAGCAGGTTCAAAGACCCTCAAATTAACTACTCTGCAGCTTACAATACCCCCGTCCTTCTGAGTAAAGACGCTGCTATTTATACTAATGTATATGATTTTGAACCCGTAAATACTATTTTAAATAGTGATGACCTCATTGTAGTTAATAACCCTAACCCATCATACTACCCAGTAGAAGTAGCATATAGCCCCTATTCAACGAACAAATTCGACCAAACTGTGTACGGTAATCTAGCTTTAAAGCAAATAAAGTTACTTACTGCTGGCAGGTATAGTTTAGGGGACATCGTGTCTTTAGGCAATCAGTTATTCGTAGTCCTTGAAAACATAGTAATTGGATCTTCAGCAGATATCCCCAGTGCCTTTGTAGCTGGAAAAATTTCTTCGGCAAAGACTTATTCTGCATGGGTCGTAAATAACACTTACCAATATTCACTGGGGACAACAATAGACCCAGAAATCGTCGAATATGACTACTCAGACGGTGAGTTCCTACCTACCACTACTGTCGGAAGATTGGCTTGGCTGGTAGCTCAGAATTTTATCTTATTCCCTTCTACGAATGACATTACCGGGGGCCAGACTGAAAATAAAATAGGACCAGCTTTAAATTCTAGCTTGCCAAATAATTACAATCAACTAGTTGAAGGTCAGTCCTACTTAGCAGGAACTTGGGTTTACACACCACAGGTTGGGAGCGGTCCGGATGCTGTTTCTGACCCCCATTATGACTATGTTGACGTAACGAAAGGGGCTGTCAATAAGTACGCCTATGTAATTGCACCTTTTACTTACGAACCCAATGGGGCACTAACCGTAGATTACTTTAGCGAATTAATCAAGCAAGGCATTATAAGAGAAGTGTCCGTACTAGACGGTAATGGCGGGCTACCCATTTACAAATACAAACCTAGATTCAAATGTGGGCAGTATTTAGAATACAGGGAAGTTTCAGGTGGAATCCCCACTTATTGCATTGCCGCCAAGTACTTCACACCAAGCAGCACATCTATTCAGGACTTAATCAATGATGGCTCAGTGATCAACCTTGCACCCTCATTCGAGCTAAGGTCACAATTAGACGATCTAGTAGATAATAGCGTATCTGGCAGAATAAAGACGACCAACTTGGTGAACGGGGGATCAGGTTACCGAAACGGTGCCTATACTAACTTACCTTTGGTGTATGGCAACCCAATCAATGGGGTCGGGGTCAACGGGTCTATTAACTTGGTAGTCTCAGGGAATACAATTATTTCCTACGAGTTATCAGATTTTGGAAGGGGGTACTCAATTGGCGATGTCCTGACTATAGATAATAGTTACTTGGGCGGCACCGGCAGTGGCTTCCAAATCCAAATAACCTCTCTTTACCCCCGGCTGACGGAAATAAATACATTTATCAGGATGTTTACTTTCTATAGGGGGGACAGAACCTACTTTAGAAATGGTAATTCGGTAAAATCCTATACAGCCACATCTAGCGTAAGCCCCTTATTTGACTTTTCAATTTACTACAAAAATGGTATTTTCATAGACTCCTCAGAAGCTGGAACAAACGAATTTGACCCCCGGGCATACGTCCCATATTTTAATCCGGAGTATGTCAAATACGCAGAGGACACCCTTGTAGCAGAAGATGGCAGGAATATCTATAGGGTAATGAGAGCATTCACCCCCCAAACAACGGTGACCAACTGGACAAACATGACAGTCACCAATACGGCCAGATTTGAAGAATTTGCCGATAACCTACTGAGGTACGTCTCTTTTTACCGGTGTGAAGAGGAAATTATCTCTCAATTTGGACTGGAGACCTCCTCGATTAAATTAGGCGTAGCTCAAATAACATTAGTGCCTCGTAATACAGGAAGATTTACCAACTCCAACCAGGAAATCACTTATGTATGGGAGAACCCTAGTTCCAATACAGATGTTCCCCAACTTTCTTGGTATACTGGGACTACTTTCCCCTATCAACCGCCTGACTATAAAGAAGGAACCTTAAGTCTATGAGCCAGATTATCACGCCTTTAAATGGGGGCAGGGGAGAAATTCAAACATCTTCTAATCCTACATTTGGTACTATATTATCCGTTCAGTTTCAAGAGGCTAATAACCTGTTTGAGACACCCACTGAATGGGTACCAGATGGTAGACCTATTTATGGTAGGTTACCTGCTGCATCGGAACGATACTATATTGACTTTGGACTAGATAGAAAGTCTGCCTATGTGTATCTACCGCCTGGGGAAAGTCCGTTTGGCCCTAATTCCCTAGAAGTTGTTCCATCAGGGGACGATAAATTTTTAGTCATCAAGCCTGGAACCGTAGTTTGGGAACACGGTAATCTTTCCATAGGTCCAGTCATTATAAATTTAGAATTGGTGGGGATGGCTGATTCCCAATATTTGATAGCTTATAGATTGACCTATGACGATTCCCCCTTCTATGCTTTGTATTCTGTAGAGAATTACTCCTTATCAGGTCACGAAATGAATGTCGTCAGTGGCACAGATTCTGAGGTAGGGTGGAGGTTCGTACCTAAATATGCTTTTTGCGATGATACGACCTTAGAGTGGAGAAATTACGATGGGCTATTCCCAAATTATTCCGGGGCTCCATACCTATACTGGCAATTCCCCAGGGCGGCTTCTTTTTCTGAGATAACTTTCCGTTGTCCACCTAACACTGTAATTACGGGCAACGCCACCCTATCTATAACTAATTGTCTTAACGAAGATCCTGATAACCCTGGGCAACCGCACCCTGATAATCCATACTGCCCTGATCCGGATTGGATTTTTGTGGAAACAGTGGAAGTTAGTAGGGATAGTATAGGTCAATTCTTTACGTTTAAAATTGCAATACCTACTTTTAATACTGGTTGGAAAATCGAGTGGTCAGACCCCAAAATTTCCATACAATCTGTTTCTGTTTCAGGGACTATCTCCCTCCTGAGGAGACCATCAACGGGTAAATCAGAAGTATCCCTTGTTGCTCACCCACTAGGCAGTCTGCCATCTACAGTAATCAATGGTGCTGGAAAAGAGGTTCCGGTCACCTATTGTAAACTTGCTCAAGTTGATATTTCCCCGAGTTATGAAGTAAAGAAAATTTTTGACATCAGAGAGTCTGTAAATGCAGATTACCAACCCATTGCAGAATGGCTTACAAGACCATGGGATGACAACTTGATTAACCTATACGAGCAAGTGGATAATTATTCGACCCTGTGGATGACCCCCAATACTTGCATGAATCAAGAATACTTAGCACTATCTGATGATTTAATCATTGTAGAATAAAATGACCAAAATTTCCCCAAATTTTAACATAGGTGACTACGAACTCTATGGGTATTCCAACCCATTCCTATCAGAAAGTCAAGCTTCATCTGTCCAACAAGTTGGAACCAGAGTTAGTAACCAATTAGATTGGTTAGCTCAGCTATTAGGTTGGAGCGGTGATGAATACTGGTTTAGTCTTGCTTCAAACATAGACCAAAAACGACAACTCTTGGGTGGTACTTTTGGTGTTTACAATAGCTCTGTATTTCCTGCCGTCAAAGAAATTAGGAACTGGGAAGGCTCCATTGTCGTTGAATCTGATAACAGAATACAAATCGGTCAAATTTTGACATTGGGTGATTACTCGTACGAAATAAAGGGTGTCCAAAAAAATAGCCAATCCTTATCGTTGTTTATTAGCGAGTTTAATGATCAATTCATACTTGATTACTCTATCGGTAGCCAAATTAAAATTGATATAGAAAGTACTCGACCAGCCCCATTCTATAGGCCAACTCCAGGCATCTCTGCTGATGCTTCATTTTTGGTTAACCTAGTAAATGAGACTGGTTCCATAGTTCTCCACCCAGATTTTGATAACCAATACTCTTTACCGTATGTATTCAACATATTTTATGCGGGGTCCAGACTATACTTTGATAAACCCGTACAGCTCATCATTTCTGAAGAAGTTACCATAAATCCAACCTATAGTTTTGAAACAAAGTCATGGTTCCTAGACATCCCCCTAAATCTAAAATTAGAAGGTCTTGGAATTAATGCCCTGTTAAAGTATGATGAGTACAGCTCTACTTTCCTGGTACTGCCTTGGTCATTCAATAGTGACTGGAATTGCAAATCCGTCTTAGATAATTTTACAGGGGTCTGGGGAAATAAGGGCGGATTTTTACCATTTAATTTCGTATTTGATAGCCTTAGCTTACATGGTTTCGATGAAAGAAACTCCCTGTATTTGGCGCCAGTGGAGAGAAAGATACCATTTAATGACATTTTAAATTTCATTTACTACCAGAAGGCAGCAGTAAGCCCTACTGCCCCGTCCCCAAAACAAAATCAAATCTGGTGGAATAGCCAGACAGGATCATTTTCGGTTTACGACGGGGGCGGCTTCAACTGTGGCCCATGGGTGGAGATAGAGTATCCTGAAGATGGTAATTTCCCCTTAATCCCTGATTTCTTATTCCCTGATTATAATAGTTTCTCTAGCTATACGGACCCAATTACAGTCGGGGCAGTCGTTAGGATCTTAGACGCCACCGGGCTATCAGAAGCTGATGGAGTTATAGGTCTGTCTGGGGTCATATCCGGTACTTGCCAAATCGACCTGTTCAAACCATCTGATGAGGGGCACTGGCAGCTGCAGTCCGTAGTATACCCTGATGAGGCAAACTTTTCCATAGACGCCCCCATTTTACCTGCAAGGGTAATTATCAAACTAGAGAATTCGGCATCCCTTAGCCCATCCACTAGTAGCTATGTGATTGCCAACCTATTGGCAAACCTGGGGGGCCCTTACCCCCTGATCTTATCAAGGTGGGATAATCAGCCGAGGAGTCCTTGGTATATTTCACCCCCGTCCAAATTAAGGTACATCGGAGATACCCGTCTCTTTGGCGATGAGCTACAAGATGGGGAATTATCTTGGGATTACAGTAACCCCGACCCACAGACAAGGGGGGCATCTATCTTCTATTATAATCGGTGGGAGTTGGTGGGCACCCAATGGGAACTACAAGGAGACTGGGTAGACATCAATAGTTTCACCCCTGCTGTCCCATCATCAGCTGTCAATTTTGATGCTGTTAAGGTATTTTGTAACGGTGTACCACTAGAGCCATCTATTCCGTATCAAACTGAGGACTTTCAAATAGTTTTTACAGTTGACAGCCTGAATGGAACTTTTAATTTTTCCTACAATACAATGACTTTCGAGGGAAAAGTTAAACTCCCGACAGTAATAATAACGGATTCGCTGACTTACACATTTAGACACGACATCTCCAACTTGGTATTCAGTGGGTTACAAATCTACATGTCCCCCAACGTAATGGACGCTTCTACTTCTTTGAGAATTTGGAAGACGAAGCCCATGTATGTGGCCAATTCCGTACCAGAGTTGGACATGCATGACAATGCCCTCGTGGCGGATTTAAATTCAGGAGTAGGCGATGATAACTGGGAGAATTATTTCCTAAGGTTACCACCAGCCTACCAAAGGAACGGACCAGAGTGGCAAAAAGTAAACCTGATTTGCCAAGATTTTGGCTTATGGGGGTCCCCTTTATCTCCAGAAGACATGGAGTGTCCCCCTCAGCAGGAGCAACCAAGAATTTACGACGATGTGTTTCTATACGGTTTAGAACCATCGAGTCCTACTTATCTGTATTCTGAATCTTACTTATATTCCAATGTAAGGTACGGCCTAGGTCTGGAAGAGGACTACCTAAATGCCGCCATATTGCCGGGTGCGGACATTGATTTTGATGATTTCTCAGGGTCCAAAATAGTGGAATACGCTCCCCTCCACGACCGTAGAGCGACCACTGAAGCCACATCAGATAAAGTCTATGGGGATTGGGAAGGGGATTACTACAGAGCTGACGAATGCGGAAGACTATCTGGCCACTTGGCTAATGACTTGGAAGATTCAATTATCGAAAGAGTAGACGCACCACTCTGGGATTCCAGTATCTATAAAATTCCAACTACTTGTGTCATAAACGAAGAATCTTACAGAGTAGACGCCAACCACTATAAGGTCGGCTATGCGTATTTTGCTGCTGATTTGTCGGCCGCTGATGAAACTTTCTTCGACCCATTTAATCCTACATCTTGGAAAAAATGTACGCAAAGAACCTCCCTCTATTTGACCCCGTGCCCGGATTGCCCATAATTGATCTGTAACAATAAAGTCAGGGTAAAAATCCACCATACAAACAAATTATTATGACCACCAAAAGAAAAAACTTGGATGAGACTCAGGATTTGACTCCTGATAGCGCCGAGGGCGCTGAGAGCCTTGGGAGCCTTGGGACCCTTGGGAACCCCGAGACCCCCGAAAGCCCTGAACCAATTTTGGAAATAACCCCCAAGCAACTAAGCCCAGTTCTTAAAGCCCTCTCTAAACCAAAAGTGCCTGAGGAAACTGCAGAGTTAGACAAAAATGAATTAATTCAATTTACGGTTGATGACACACAAGTGGCACAAGTAGCTCAAGGGGAACAAAAGATAGTCAAACCCCAACCAAAGCGCACCCAACTTAGAAATACCCCTAGATTCTCAGCGCATAAGTAATGGCACAAAGTCTCAGTTGCATACCGCTAACTCACAATTTAGCCAGGTTGATGCTATTTGCAGAATCCAATGCTAAGTATGCTGGTTTACCTAGGGGGATGGTTAGGGGAAAAATAGTCGATGTCGATGACCCTGAGAATCTCGGTAGGGTGAGGGTACTATTTGATGCTATGAACCCGGAGGATATCCCTGAAATTGAAGGGGCCGGTTTATTTTCGGGTCCAAGGGACGGTAAAGGAAATTCATATTCCCATTGGATTGACGCTTCTCCTGCATTTGTCGGTAAGCAGCCCCCTGACTTGGTAGGGTCCAGAGTAAATGTCATACTAAGTAATGGCCAATATCACTATGCCATCTTGAGTGATACCCTTTACGACCCACAAAACCTAACAGAACAAGCGGCAGGGGGGTTGACAATTCCTAATAACTCTTCCATGACCCGCCTCCCGGCTTACCCCTCAGGGAGCCTGCCACCACCTTGCAAGGAGAACCGTGGTTGCTCTGTCATAGAAGAGGATGGCCCCATGAGTTCTGACTGGGTATGCGTCTGTCTGAAAAGAAACGGTGAGTATATCTGGGTAAGGCATTGTGACTTGCAACATGGACACGCAGGGGCTAATGATTCCATTCAACCACCAGACTCTTCTGGAAATAGGCAAAACCCCATTCAAGCCGGGACGGTAGGCGACTGTACTTTTCCAACATCCAATGGCCAGTGCAAAAGATACTCAGCTTTCGGGACTGCGCCCACTGGTAACCCATTTGGGGTCGATGCTAATTGGAATCCTCCACCGATGAGCGATAAACAACCATTCCCTTTCGAAGACCCTAAGCTCCTAGACATGGGTGCTGCGATGGATTTTGTGAGGAAGGATGCCGGGTACATAGAAGGCCAAATTAAAGGCTCTTTTACTACCGCATGGACTCCACAAATTCCAGCGACTCTACCAGCAATACCTGGCATAAACTTTGCGGAGACCGCTTTAAAAACAGCACAAAAAGCCCTCTCTATCGCTGAGGCTGCAAGGAACATCATATCAGATCCCACAACATTTATTCAGTCAACTGCATTGGCGGCCCTACAATCGTATTCCCCTCAAACTAATTTCATACTAAAAACGTTACAAAATCCCCAAGGCACTATAAACACTGTTTACTCATCTTTGACTTCCGCACTAAACCCCTTCAAATAATGGCATTCGAAAGTAACTACAACGCTGATTATGACCCAGGGTTCCCAATCTATCAAGGGTTCGGTCAAAGTGCCACAAACCCGTTAGCTCCAGTTTTTTATCAGTCCCTTGGTGTAGTTAATAATTTGTCGGTTTATGATTCAATTTATGCGTCTCGAAGCATATTTGCCGATGTATCATTTTCTGTAGGTGACAGCTTGCTTAGTAAAGACTTGTTTAGCGTCGGGGTCCCAACTAACTTTCTTAAGGCAGTAAATTGCGAACAACCCGTAAACTGCGAGCAACCCGTAAATTGCGAACAAACCCTCAGGGTAAATGATATTACAAATACCGACCGCCTGATTGTCGCTGGTAAAGAGTTTAGACCAACTAGAATTGTAACCCAGAATGGCACATTCACAGTACTCGCTGCGATTTAACAATGGCTATCCGCCGACCTTCAATTTATCGCCAAGACCTATTTGCCTTTCAAGATTTTCTATACTATGAAAATGGCCCAGAACAAGGAAGATACATCCTCGGTAAATACGACGGAGAACCCTATGAATCATTGCAGCAAACTTTTGACTATCCTGCACCTGATTTCGGGGGCGGCTATATTGTGTCCAGAATCGATTACACTCTTGTGGGTAATCTTATTACAGTAGAGCATTGGGAGATTAACTGGAGAGACGAATGGCCCCTGAGACTTGCTGCCCAGGTATTGGTCAATTGCTTGTACCCGGAGGGGAAAGGCTTCCTAGTCAGAGTCAATAGAGATGCCTATCCATTTTGGGTATCAGAGAATTTCTTCCCCGTAACCAATGAACCTGACGATTACTTAATTCTGAGATAATCATGGCAATACCCAAATTAAAGGAATCCACTTTAACGACCCCAAATAATGTTGTCCTATTCTTTGATGGGCCATTAGACATTACCATACCTGTCCCCGTCTCCAGCTTCACAGTATGCTTCGGTCAATATGGGGTGAACACCATAGTGTACTCCTCAGATACGATGATCTCACTGGGGTTAGATTCTGCATTGTCCCCTTGGGATGAAGTCTTTGTTTCGTATGAACCACCACTAGACCTAAATGTATGCCTCAGGGGGCCCATACCACCGGGTTCAAATGATGTAATCAAAAAGAGGAATGCCGTCAGGGCCTTTTATAGGTTTGCTGTTAAAAATACGTTAGCCCCTGACGAAAAGACCGATGGCACCCAAAAAGGGTCTAACCTAGGGCAAACCATCGGCGGCTATGGCTTCCCCTATCAGGATCGCTCAGGAGTTTTAACGCCCAACCGTTCAGACCCACGTAGCGCATCCCCGGATGATTTCATCACAGCCTTCGGCCTTAAAGAAGCCGTTCAACTGACAAATATCGATGATGCTTCTGCGACTAGCGTTAACATAGTTAAGCTCAGGATGGCCATTGAGGATGCTAATTCTCTAATTGACTCTTATATTGAGCAGTCTGGAAAGGCTGGCAAAGTACTAATTACCAGTAGTCGCAGAAGGACTGCATTAATTATTGCTAGATACTACCTTGATACAGTCCGTAAAAGAGATGATATCAAAAGTGATTATGTAGAGGCTCTTAAGCAACTAGATGCCGAACGGCAAATGACTGCTATTCGGGCAGGACACGGGGACTCTGCTATTGATACTAAACGCGGTATAATGCGAACATGGCGTATTCCACAAAGGTATAATGGTGTATCCGGAAAGGGTTTCGGCGGTTGGAATACAGACCCAGCCGGGGATCAATCCCCAGATTACCGATTGGGTTATGGCGCCACAGGACAAAATAATACCAACTCCAACTGGATAACAGATAGTAATTATGAAGACCTGGGGGGCACCCCACAAGTCATACAACCCAATGATGCGGGTGGCTACGACATCGGCGGGTCAAATACAATATTCCCATGAGGTAAACAATGGCTGAACTTTCTACTATAACCCGCATAGAGCAGTACTTATGCGACTCCCTAATAGCATCTCCTTTAATTCCACTTAATGTCAATGTCCTACGGCTGGCAGATGCCATGGATAACGAGGGTGTGGTAAATCAGACTAACAACATTGTGGTTAGATTTGTAGGGGCATCGTCTAATGTGACAAATAAAATTCCCCTTATTTACGATAAGAGGATGCAATTTGAATTGAATTTCCTTTGCCAAAATTACCTAACCAGTTCTGGCCATGATTTTGCTACTCAGTTGTTAATGGGTTCAGAAATCACAATTTCAGGTGGGGTGCCGTCGGGTTCTTTCGTGCAAGTTATTGAGCCGTTCCACTGCGCATCGACCCAATTTAGGGGGATAACCGAGCAATCTCAATACGCATACACCCAACTATATACAGTAACAGTACAGGAAGTCTACCCATACGTCGCATTAGACCCTTGCGTCCAAAGGGGAGATTGCAGGCAGTTGTTCCCAGGACTTAATGTAGCTACCACATTGCCCCTAGGCGGAGTAGTAGACGAGGCTTCCGGTAGTATTTATGTCCCATGGTACCCTGGCGCTAATCCGTCAGAATACGAGTTTTCCAACCAGTCTGGCATCAGATGGAGTAATGAAGTAACTCAAAGTGGAGACTGGGTCTTTATTTGCGATCCTTCCGAAGTATACATAGAAGACCCCTTGGGGCAACCTATTTACTTGCTAAGTAACAATAGCTATACCGAAGATGGTCGCCTAGTGGTTACCGTTTGGGACGCTCAAACTAGGCAGCCACTGAGGGAAGTTTTCTATGTAGATTCCGGGAAAAAGCTAGCTAGATATGCTGTTGAACTATGGAGGAATACACTGGAAGGGGCAACCGATGGCAATAGCGGCATTGCATCCGATTCTGTCAAAGAAGCCATTTTCTTCCAGGGAATGAATACCGGTGAATTTGCAGTTGTTAAGGGGGCTTTTCAAATTTTCTACTCAGACCCCCTAAACCCAGAGGCAAAAACCCAAACCCTGGCGGGAGGTTCATTAATTGGGGTAAAACCAGATATATTCATTCAAGCGCCTAAGGGAAGATTTTACTTCGTGGGTCAATCCCCTCAAGGGAAAGGTTGGTTACTAGAAGGTACATTTGAACTTGCTTCCATGAATTCCCTGTGGAAACTTGGGTGTGGGGTTTGCCAGGGTGGGCCAGAACCTACGGCCCTGTGTTGAAGATTGCCATGATTGCCCTCGTAAAAATGGGATCCAAGTGGCAACTCCCAATCTGATGTGCAGGCAGGAAACTCTACACCTTGTCAACTTTGCTAATTGTTAAATGGAAACTCCAAGATCCCTATGGGCTCAGTACCATACGGCAGTTAAATCCGGCGATAACAAACTAGCTGAAACCCTACTAAGAAGATTGCACTCCTACAAATCTACCCCTAAACCACAGGGTTGCTCAAGTTGTAATAGGAGATTCAGATGATGAATCAAAATGAAAAAATTCTACGCCAAAAGGAAAAGCTAGCTCTCAGGACTTTACAAGTAGCTGAGGACTCCTTGACTATTATCCAGGCTTCTTTGGAGGAGTGTAGTACTGACGATTTAGTGAAAATTTTTAACTCCTCCGTTAAAGCCCATAGAGATTTCATTTCCGATGCGGCTGCTTTGACAGAAGGTGAAAGTAAGTCTGAGAAGGAACTCACTAAGGAGTATATAGGTACTGCGGCTGAACTCATTAAGAAGTTTAAACCCCAAGTATGACACTCCCACGGCCGATAATAAACCACGCTAGTCAACTAGATGAGCACAGCTCATGGCGCCATTACATTAGGGGTTTACATCATCTTAATGTCTTAGAAGCACCAAACTCTGTCATTCAGAACTACATGTTTGAGTCTTCTAGGTATTGTTTCCTGGCTTTTGCAGACTTAATGAAGGGTGGTGCGTTAAAGGTCGCGGATTTCCATGAAATTATTGCCAGTGGTTTTGAGGATCTAGCAAATAAACGCTACCATAACTTGATCGTATCCTGTCCTCCTCGATCTGGTAAATCAATGCTGGCATCAATGTTTGTGGCTTGGTTACTAGGGAGAGATCAAGAAACTCAACACGTTATTGCCTCTTATGGTTTATCACTGTCCAATAAGTTCCATAAGGAAGTTATCGGCATGTTGAAGACACCTGTCTTTAAGAAAATCTTCCCCGATTGGAAAGGTTTTGCCAAGGATTCTAAATTTGAGATGCTTAGTGGCGGATACATCCTGCCTACTTCTGTCGGTGGTGTGTTGACTGGCCATACGGCAGGGTCTGTAAACATTATTAGCCCAGGTGTGGGGGCCATGGTAATCGACGACCCACTGAAAAGCTCAGCTTCTGCCAGGGCTTTTGAGAGTCTCCAAACGTGGTGGCAAGAAGAGGCATCGACACGTAAAACTAACAATTATTGCCGTCTAATTATTGCGACCAGGTTTCATGCCAATGATTTGCATGGCCAGGTTTTAGAATCGGACGGCAGCTATGATGAGGAAGAAAACCCGGAAGGTTGGAGATGGGTGAATATTGCGGGCCTGTGTGAAGACCCCGTCGATGACCCCTTAGGCAGGCAAATCGGTGAGTCCCATTGGCCTGATAACCCGGCATTCTCGATTGATATGCTGGAGGCCCAAAAGAAAACTATGGGCAGTTCCAAATTTGCGGCCCTTTATCAGGGAACTCCAACTGCAGCAGAAGGTCAAATTGTAAAGGCCGGATGGATCGCCATGGTAGAAGAAAAAAAGTGCCCACCACTAGATGTAGTATGGCTGGGTGTAGACTGTGCGTTTTCTGAAAAAGAAGGTGCAGACGAAACTGCGGTCTGTGTGGCTGGAATTTCGACTAGAGATCCCAGAACTGTTTACATTAGGGAAATCGTTAAAGGGAGATGGGGCTTCCCGGACTTGATTGCCTCTATTAAGCAACTACATTCCTTCTACAAACCAAAAGTAATCTGTATCGAAAAGGCAGCATCCGGCCAATCTTTGATACAAATGTTGAGACGGGAAACAAAAATACCTGTAGAAGAAATGAGACCCCTTAGGTCAAAAACGGTTAGACTCGAAGCTGTTTGCCCACTCTTAGAGAATGACAGGGTTAAACTTGTTGAGGGGTTATGGGTAGATAGTTTTATTAAGGAGCTAACAGGATTCCCCTTCGTTAAGCACGATGACTCGGTGGATGCGTTTGTGTGGTCCCTGACGTACTATGCGATGAAGCTAGACACCGTTGACCGTGGGATACAAGATGCTATAATACAAGCGAGGAGGTGGAGCGGAGGAAACAGAAGGCCATTCTTGGGTAATTCAAATTTACCTACTGGTAGAGTAGGGAGGAATTTACCTTCGGCTGGACTTTACAATAATTTAGATTCTGGTTCTGGTTTTATCGGTCCAGAGTCTTTTTCCAGACCTCGCCTCAATAGGGATGACACTGGTTATGGGTTATCGCTCTGACCCCAGGTAAAAAAAGTCCTAGAGCAAACCAAAAATCAACACAAGCCAACACAAGCCAACACAAGCCAACAAAATCTTAACTAAAATGACACCAAAACACCCGAAAATAACACACGCTTCCCAGCTATCGGAACATTCAAGCTGGAGAAAGTATAGGAGGGGACTTCTTGAACTTGAAATGAGAGGCGCGACTAAGGAAATAATTAATGACTACATTAAAGAGTGCGCCCAATATAGTTTCCCTTGCTATTTGTCTCGCGCCACGGAAGGCACAGACTCCTTGCTAAATTGGGAAACTTATGAAGTCTTGGGGTCCGCCTTTGAAGACATTGCCGAAGGCAGGTACCCAATCCTCTTAGTATCGATGCCTCCTCGTACTGGGAAGTCTACATTGGGCTCCCTATTTCTGTCTTGGCTCCTGGGGAAAGATCCTGATACTAACCATTTCGTAACTTCTTACAATGGGGGTATCACCGACTTAGCAGTAAGTAGAGTTAAGCAGTTGGTTAGTGCCTTTCCTTTTGAGGAATTGTTTTCAAAACTTGATTTGCGGGCTGATAGCGTAACATCGGCTAACATCCCCTGGCGTACGCACGGGTATCGTTCACCTTGGGGTGGACCCAACGGGGTACCAGGGGTTTGGTTAATCGATGACTATCACAAGTCCTCAAATATGACAGTAAATAAAGACTGGATAGAAAAGGAAATTATGACCCGGCGCCACCAAAACAGTGCCATAGTTGTTTTTGGGTCAAGATGGGGCGATGAAGACATTTTCGGCTACTTCTTAGATAAATTCGGTGTTTTCGACCCCGTATCAAACCCGAAAGGAGCCGTCCACATTAATTTGTCAGCAATTATCGAAAGTAAAGAAGAGGCAGAGGCTGACATTCTTGGTAGGAATGTAGGGGAAACCTTGAGTAGAATCAATTCCTACTGGTCCCCCGAAAATCTGAACCATATTAGAAGGAATATCGGCGATGAAAAGTTCTCCTGGCTCTATAAGGGATGCTCACCGACACCGAAAATCCCCCCATTAGATAAAGTAATTATTTCTGTTGATCCTGCTTTCAGTGCCGGCAGCATTGATAAAACAGGTATTTGCATCGCAGGGGTTACAAAGAAAAGGGACTACATGTATGTCCTTGACACTTACGAAGGCAATTGGGACTTGAAAACTGTCGGAGTAATCCTAAGCCTAGCAGTTAAGGCATACGAAGCGGAAGAAATTGTACTTGAATCCGCCATGGTAAGTGCAGCTTGGACTGTGTACCTACAGGGCTTAGGGTTAAACGTTTGCGTAGGTAGCAAGCCGAGACAACCCACATTAAACGTTATCTCCCATATGCTAGACTCAGGGAGAGTGAAATCTTCCAATCCTAATATCCAAAGCACTTTGAATAGATGTGATGACCCCCAGATTCCATTGGGGCCCCCGTCCGATACCATGTGTGCAATCTTAGTTAGCTACAGTCAACTACTACCCATCGTTACCTGACGGCAAATTGCGATTCGCAACCGCATAAAAAGTTGCTGTTGTTACCAACAGTTTCTCATGGCTATTTCACCAACCGATAAAAACCCCGCTATCATGCAGGAGCTACACGGCACCCGCTGCCTGATTACCGACCCTGCTTCTGACCGATACCTCAGCCAAGCGAAAAAAAGACCTCAATACACAATCCCGAAAGACTCCTACTCCCGATGGTGTGGTGGCGCTAATGGATTCGACTTATTCGTCGAAAGGGTCCATGAATGAGTACATAGAGTGGTTGCTCAACCACGATAAATGGTGGTCTCTCTAATGCATTAGCTCTCTAACGGGAGCTTTTTGCCAGGGGCAGGGTAAAATAAGGTCGTAGAGTTCCCTTTCACAAATGACTCTGCCTATTAGTTTAGAAGGGGGTGAGGATCATGTAATCCAAATTAGCAACGAAGCATACACGTTATCCACAGTTGTCATTAACCCTCTTTACCAAATGTTGAGATCAAAAGACAAGCGCAAATCGCGCCGCGCAGAGTCCGCCCAAATGGTTGAGCACTCTTATAGGGGAATGGATGTTCTACCCTTTTACCCGAAAACAAACCATCAGGAGGACTTGTGGTCTTCTTTAAATAAGAATACAGTCACCATTGCTATAGGCCCATCAGGAGTTGGAAAAACCTTAGTGGCGCTATGGTGGGGATTGAGTGAAATTTCTAAGGGTAACATTCAAAAAATTTATTACATTAGAAGTGACGTAGGCTGTTCTCACCAAAGAAATAGGGGGGCTCTTCCTGGAACCCTGGAAGAAAAAATGAAGCCACTGGTGGGACCTGTTTATGACAATTTGGTTGTAATGACTAGAAGCAAGGGGGCTGCGGATTACCTTGTAGATAAAAAGATTGTAGAACCCACACTCCTAGAGGATTTGAGGGGGAGATCACTAAATGAGTGCCTAATTCTTTTTGATGAGGCCCAAAATTCATTACCAGAAAATGTTAAAACCGTCCTCAGTAGGGTTGGAAAAGACTCGAAAGTTGTCATTACGGGTGACACAAGGCAAATTGACCTAGATGTATTTAAACCTGAAAATGGACTTTTAGATTGCTATCACCGGCTTTCCTCCATTAGAGGGGTGGGGAGAGTTAAATTTGAAAGAGGGGACATCGTCAGGAACGGCATCATAGCAGAAATCTTGGAGGCATACGAAGCTTAATGGATAGGGGGGGGAGTTAGTGTGACCCTGGGTAAATCTTATTCATGGACTACTATATACCCCGTCATCTATTAAATTCCCCATAGGCAGGTACGAGGACTAATGATCGAAATAGATAACCCTAAAGAATTTGATTTTGCAATTGCAGGAACCATTCAGCACCTAGGCGCACCCCAGAGATGGGGGGGTCCGGGAAGAAAAGATGTTCTTTAGGGAAATCTTGTCGCTCAACTTGCATTCAACGGGGTTTAGTTTGCAGAGTTGAATTAAGCCCATATATTGCAGATTCCCTTGGGAAATTCATCAAGCTAATGAGAAGTGGCGAAGTAAAAGCTCACCCTGACTTAAAGATAGACTTTAACAGGAACTCCATCATGGGTGCCATCCGGGATTTAAAAACCCTGGACCCAGACGCCCCCCGCAGAGTAGAAGTTCTCCAGAGGATTTTCAATAAGACTAAGACCCTATTCATGGACTGGAAGGACATTGCAGGCAACAAAGAAGCCTTCAGAAGCGCATTTTCAGGGTACTTCAAAAACCCAGATTTCACCATCTCGCAGAAAATCTACAATAAGACTTGGGGCGGGTTAGCGTATAAAGAAGGGGTCACAGTTATTCGGTCAGCTCAGGGGTTTACCCCGCAAGTAAAGAAAATAAAGGCCACTGCCGAAAAGCACTTATCCAGTGCCGCCCAAGGTAAAGAACTGCCACACACTATGGGTAAAGCTCCAGGGTCAGCCAGCAATAATACACTGGTGACGTTAGTCCACGAACTAGGGCACCACGCTCACTTCAAAGCGAAAGAAGTTGGAATTCCCGATAGCTTCAAAAGAGTTAGCACATACAGTAAAACAAATCAACTAGAGCACTATGCTGAGCTATTTTCAAGTTACATATTCGCTGGACCCAAAATGAAAAAACTTTTTCCAGCGGAATATGAACTGGTGGAGTCTGTTCTAAGGGAAGGGAACTTACTGAGGTAAACTATGGATAGCATCGAAAAAGCCCAGGCCTTAATTCGTAAGGCACCTTCCGATAAAGAAAACTTCGATAAATATGCAAAAGCCTTGTCTGCCTTGTCTGATTTAGAGGGAAAAAGAGGGGACATGGAGTCATCTGAGTTTATCAAAAATGAACTAATGGAAGCCCTACTGGTAGCTACCCAATGAGAAGAGACACAAGATTTAATAGGCCACCCCGTGAAGACCTAGAAGGTAAATTACCAGTGGGTACGCTAACCGGTAGCCAAGAAATGGGAATCTGGAACATGATGTTACAATCTGATGATCCCTCAGAAGTTTGTAAATGGTATAGAAGCTACAGGGACAGCCCACACTGTGAAGTGCCAAAGGAAAAACTTAGGGCCATGCGGGACATCATGGTAAACGGTATGAGGGAAGCCAACAAGAAAGACCCTGCCAGAAGATTAGAAAAAAGAAAAGGTATCCATTACACGGATTACGAAAATGAATGGATTTTAAAACCTAGAGAAGGGGCTTGACATGGACAAAACTGAGGCTAAAATTAGAGACTTATACAGGATTCCTTGCGGCCCCATGGAAATTTCTGCCGATTCAGTGTGTAGAAGGGGGTTGAAAGACTCTATGGATAAACTCCTAGATAGGTTAACTCATGAGATTCACCCCGTGGTTATTGATGATGCTGACGATGCTGACGGAAATCACGCTGAAAAGGAAGAAACTGACGATGAGAGAAAGGAACGTCTCATTAAAGAGGGTAAATTAAAGGCTGAAGTCAAGGCCACCATAAGACAATATGAAGAGGAACTTCAAGGCAATAGCAAATTATTGCAAGATATTTCCGGTAAAATTGAAAAGTGGTGACCCCTACCGCCAGCACGATGGGTAATAATCATTGGTCTAAGTAGGTCTCGGGGCACACTTTCAACATTTGCTGAAATAGGCCTAAAAACTGAAAGCTGAATGGACCAGGGCCCAACACCCCAAACCCCTCCCCCCCAACACTTAAACATTCAAGTACCGACCCTTAAACAAATGACGAATAGAATCAACGGCGATTTTGAACAGGATGCTATTGAAGCTTTCCGCGCAGCTTATGCAGCTCAATTGTCAAACCCTGAAGATCACGAAATTGACCCCATTAATGGGTTGCCAACTAACGTAGTTCATAATACATCTCCCTGGATTGAGCATACCGGGCTCTGGAAAGCCAATGATGGTATGTCCCGTGACTTTAAACCCAACCAGCCATTTAATCCAGACGATTATTTTCCGGCTAGCCCGGGAGATGGTGCCGAAGAAGTTGATGAAGATGCCGAAGATGCCGAAGATGCCGATGATATTAAAGATTCAGATGAAAACTCAACATTCCTAACCGATGAAGAATTTAAACGCCTTTCTGAAGAGATTTGGGGTTCGGATGAGAGCGATTCTGACGATGACGCAGAAAGTGACTCTGACGACAACGACAACAGCAACGACAACGAAACCCAATACGAAGAAGACCCTTATGAGGAGTCCGAAGTCGAAGGTGAAGAAGAACTAAATGAAGATGAAATTGATACCCTGATCGATGAGATCCTTAGCGAAGGTGGCGATGAAGACTCGGACGATGACGATGATGATGAAGACGGGGAATACAACGACAAGGAATAAATTGGGTAAATTTAAAGCATAAATACCCTGAATTCAATGGCACCCCTGGGAAAAACGGAAGCTGAAATTAATACCGCAAAAAGAGGCCAAATAGCCAGACTAGGCGGCCTCAATTTGCCCAAATTAAAAAGAAAAAAGTGCAACAAAGGGAAATCTTGCGGAGCATCCTGCATCCCGAGATACCATGTTTGCATGGTTGATATCCCCTGGTCTTTAAACATGGGCCTAAATAAAGCTGTTGAAGCAATTAAGAAAGTTCAAAAGGTATCCCCGGCTAAGAAGTCCGCAGCGAAGCCCCTAGCAAAACCCTAAGAAATACATTGACCTTCTATACGACAAGGTCTGATGGCAAGCAAAATGTCTGAATCCGATAAAAAATACCAAAAATTAATGGGGGCTTATAAAGTCGCCCGCAGAGACCCTGCTGATTTAGAAAAGGCCCAAACCCTCCTTAAGGCAGCCCAAGAATTAAAGAGTTCAGGCTCGGTATCTCCCGAAGTAATTGAGGGGATGCGTTACCTTTAAGAATTAACCAGTCAGCAAAGGGTAAATCTAAGTAGATTCGCTGAAGGGCAATGAAAGAATTCAACGAGAGAGCATTTTTAGTCAGAGCTTTGGTGGCTATTTTTGTAGCACAAATTGCCATGATAGGGTATGAAAATATATCGTGCCGCAATAACCTAAGGAAATCACCAAATGATTCCTACTCAGCTTTTTGCTTAAAAATATCCGATAGTTTCTCCGAAACTGCCAAATCCGCAGCCAATGTCTTCTTAGCGTTGCTAGTACCCGCTGCTGCTTTGGGGATGGCTGCCAAGGGGAGTTCCGGTAAGTCAAACAATAAGGACAATAGTTTAGATAGCAACTCAGATGCAAATACCGAAGGCAAAGGGTAAAAGAAATAAGTTTCTAACTACTCTTATGCCTTACGGAGAACACATGGATTTCTCCTCTGTACTCTTGCCGGGTGTCGGGGGACAGTTAAATGCCAGTAATGCCATTTCTACTGATCAGTTGATGAAAAGGAATAAAATCGGCCGTAAATGGTCCCCCACCCCTGAAGGTGGCTTGTCGATGCACAAGGAGGCTATTCTAAAGGGCAATAAGGCCATCCGAGAACGGAGGGCCAACCTAGTCAATAGGGACTATGATAGCCACGCTGACGGGGCAGATGCTATGAAGGAAATCATGGGTCGCCGCAAAGCTAGAATGGATTCTTTCAAAGAACTTAAAAGAAAAGAATATAACTTTGCAGACGATACCGAACTGATGTCAATTCCCCAACCGTTCAAAGAAGATAAATGCAAGTCTTGCCAGTCGGGTAATTGTAAATGTAACTCATGTAACGCGAAGCCAAGCAATTCAGCAAAATTCAGGGAATGGGATGCTGAGTCCAGGGAAAAACTAAAGGCAGGAAAAACAAAGGGGGAATTCGCAGGCCCCGGAATGTCTTTCCCAATCGCTAGCCCCCAAGATGTCGCTGCTGCATGGTCATCCGTAGGTCGCACCGCTGATCCACGTAAGGTTATGGCTGCCATCATCCGCATCGCAATCAAAAACAAATGGGAATCTGGTTTACCGGAAACTGTCAGGCAAAGGCTTGAAAATGGTGGTAGTGGTTTACCGGATGGCAATTGATGGAATACGACTGGAACCGCCTACAGGGTCTTGGCTTTGATTTGCAGTTTGTAGAGAGGGCCCTACCTGCTAGGTATAAAAAAGGATTGACCCCCAAGGAACAAACCATCGCCAAGGAAGAAGCTAAAGAAACGATGCAAAAGGCTAAAGACCCTGGAGTATCACCCAAAGACCTATACAAAGATTGGGAATCTGACGATAAGTTCAGGAAAAGAAACGAAAAAATCCCTCAATCCCCCGCAACTAAAGCCTTCGATGATAAGTATTCAGAGGGGTCTAGCAAGGCACTAAAAGCAAAATCTGAGAAGTCCGGAATTTCTGCTAGTATCCTAGGAGAAGTATACAGTAGAGGGATCGCAGCATGGCGTTCCGGTCACCGGCCCGGAGTTTCCCCGCAGCAATGGGCATTAGCCAGAGTGAATTCATTTATTACAGGAGTTGGTAAGGCTCGCCAGGCTGATAACGACCTTTGGAAAAAGCACTCTAAAACCAAATAATTTACCAAATTCTATGACCACTCCAAATAATATCAGTCAAGGGGCCCCTGCTCCGCAACCTGCTCCGCAACCTGCTCCCCAAGCCCCAGTCAATTTCACTTTTACCGGCGATTCCGTGTTGGTCCTTGGGTTTGCCCTTTGGGCCCTTGTTACCAAGGTGATTGCCCCCCGAACTATAAATAAACTAGATGTCTTTCTAAATCACATCGAGAAAGAAAAGGAAATCAACACTTGTTTGGCTCAAATTGGTATCATAACTAATGCTTCTAGGGTTATTTTGTGTTCCTTCCATAATGGACAAGTTGATTTTACGGGGTACCACCTCCAAAAAATGTCCACTACCAATACCTACACAGCTAAAGATAGTTCTGCTATGGCATCCCCGGTAAAAGATATTCAAATAGGCAGTTTCATAAGGGATATTGAAGCCATGCTTAAGGAAAATGATTGGTTGACTGTGAAATTTAGTGAGGAATTGCCTCAAGCTTGTAAGGACTATCTGTCTAGGAATGGGATTGACTGTTTCTACAATAGGATGGTTAAGGTGGGTAATTTGCCAATTGGAATCTTGTCAGTTCAGTACGGTACTGAAGAAAGGAATAAATTTGATTTAACAATAAAAAGCAATAAGGATACCTTAGAAAACCTGTACCTGGAAATTTCCGAAATCATGAGGACACGATTCATTCAGCCATCGCCACTCCGGAAATTATTTAAATGGTGGCCTCGCTAGGTATGGCGGTATTTAATTCCCAAGTATTACGACCCCAACCCTCACAGGGTAACATTAATTACTTCCTGAGATAAAATGACTATTTCTGAGTACGATTGGAGACGTCTCCAAGGTTTGGGCTTTGACTTGAATTTTGTGGAGAATGCTGCCAAGGGTGCTAAAGGTCCCAGGACTACCAGATCTGGTGAAGCATCAGGGGGTCAAAACCCCGACCTTACCCCAATGGATAAGATGGCCATTGCCCCCGGTATGAAAAAAGAACCCATCACAAAACCATCGACTTTTATCATGGGGGAAGGGGACGCTGATTTCGAACCTAATGGTGGTATGTTAATCACTCAGTTAAAATCAATGCAGGATAATATCGCCACTTCCTTAGGAATGATCACCCCCAATAGCAACTCAGACCCCTGGATAGCATCAAAAATTTCAGAAGCTTCCCACAGTTTAACAGCAATTGCAGACTATTTGAAACATGGAGAGAAAGAGTAATGCTTTACGGTAGTGCAAATTTCAGCGATGAAGCCCTAGAGGCATTCTATAACATGTTTGCTGAGCAGTTTGGGGAGACTTATGACAAGTCTAAAATGGCTTGTAATAAACCACGCCCTACTAAATCTGGCGACGAAAAAAGCCATGTGGTCAAATGGTGCCATGACGGTAAGGAAGAATTGAAGAAATTTGGCCAAAAGGGGGCAGAAACTGCTGGGCCACCTAAAGAAGGTGAATCTGAACGCATGAAGATGAAGCGTAAAAAGTTTAAGTCTAGGCACTCCAAGAACATCGCTAAAGGGCCATCTTCATCGGCCTGGTGGTCGAATCGATTTAAATGGAATGAAGCCATGGATATTATGGCCAGAAAAAACATCGACTTCAATTAGGGTAAAAGAAAACATAATGGACTCTTAAAATGAGAAAAGATAAAATCTCAAAAGAAGCATACGATAAGGCGATCCAAGCTTATTCCCATAAGCCCACAGATTATGCCAAAGGTACTGTAATGGAGCCTACAGTAGTCCTGGGCCTTCGACCTAGTTATAGCGAGTATGGAGACCTTGGGAAAAAGCATACGGATTTAACCAGCCAAATAGAGTCCCTAAACGAGAAAATGAAAATCTCCCGTCAGAGGGGGGCGTTTCAATCCTTGCAAGAACAAATGAAGCAAGTTAAGGAGCTAGTCAAGAAGCGCGAAGACATAGATGCCAAGATGGCCACCCTGGACCTGGCCAGAAAGAATACCGATGACCACCGAATCGCCACAGGTGAAGAATTGTCATATTCCGAAAAGATAGACACAGTATCAAACCGAATCGCTAGACTAGAGACTTTACTAAACGGGGGCTGAGTCCGTGTTTGGTAAAGGGGACAGGTGTGATATAGGAAAATCATGTGGGTCAACGTGCATCTCCCGAATAAAAGTTTGTAGGGTTGATTTTGGAGATAACATATCTAAATCTATTGACCGTATATCCGGGTCTATTGATGCTAGTTTCATCGATGATGCCAAGGAAAGTCTGGAAGACTACTTGGCGAGGGTGAAACCAAACACAAAAGCAAGCACAAAATCTGTACCCAAAGTAAATCAAGAGTCAATCAAGAGGCCAGGAAAAATAATTACTGGTAACACACAATGGGCCAGAGATGATGCTTCTGATTTTGATTCTAGTTTCAAGGTAGGTAGGATCATTAATGGCACTAAGGATCAATTTGACTGGTCCGGGTCCCTAAGTAAAGGAACCAAATTAGGGGAAGGTGGATTTGGTACTGTGCTCTTGATAAAAGGAAACCCGAGCTATGCCGTTAAACGTGGCCAGGTAAGTACAACGGAAGCGGAAATAACTCAAATCTTAGGGAAAGCCGGTTTAGGTCCTAAACTGATATATGGGGAAATAGCCAAAGGCAAACCAAAGGCAGAGGGTGGTGTCTATATAATAAATGGTCGTATAGTCATGGGACTGGTGCCAGGTGAGAGTTATGGTAACTTTAGTAAGTCTTCAGACAAAGTAGGAAAGACATCCATTGGAGATGCTTACTGGTTCTTGAGATCACAGGTCCATAGGCTCGGGATAGCTCACAACGATGCACATAGTGATAACGTATTGATCGATAAAAATGGTAGGTCCAGGTTTGTTGATATGGGCTTATCGCAGCAAAGCGTCAAAGCAGCGTTATCTGAAGCACTGGGGGCTTTTACCAACAAGGGGTTTTTACCAAAAGGTTCGACTTTCGACCTTAGAAAAACTGATCCCTTGACCTCTGGGGACCATAGATCAAAAACAGACCCCCAAATGGGAGTACATAAAGGGTCAATCAAGGGGGATGCCCCCCAGAATTTGCTAAAAATGAGGGACAATCTGCCCAGGGTTTACGATGCGCTCAGGAGTCACGGCATCTCCGACAACGAAATTACCTATATGATTGTGTCCAGGGTTGGGCAGCCCCTGAAGTCATACAAGAAAGGCCCATGGGCCAAGCTATCAAACAATGACGCTGCCAAAGTTATCGACATTTTGTATGATGGAGTCAAAGACTATTCTAAGGATTAAGGGGTAAGAATAGGGGCGCCTTTGCGCTCAAATAGAAAGCTCTTTAGCAATGACCAGAGAACAATCAGCAAACAAAATCATTTTCGCAAAATCCAGCCTTCTGGGTAAGCGTCCTACCAACCAACTGCAACCCGGCGAAATCGGTTTGAACACCAATAGCCAAGAACCGGGATTATTCTTTGGAACAACAGATGGAAGAGTAATTAAAGTTGGTCCTACGGCAGTTCTACCAGATGCCCCTACAAGCACCCCAGAGAGGGGTGAATCCTGGTTGAATACCGTTGACGGTACTTTGAATGTAGGTGATGCTGTAAGGTCATGGAGGTCAATCGCAGCGCCTTTCCTTGGGGGCAATGGTAATGTAGTATTTGTAGCCCCGGAATTTCAGTTCTCCTCGGATGCCATTGCCAATGATGGACAAGCATTGCCCTACCAGACATTAACAAGGGCTATCCTGGAGCTATCGAAAATTTATATCAGCAACGTACTGGCTGGTTTATCCCAGAAGAGTGAATCTAATAGGTACACAATCTTTTTGGCGTCGTCAAGATTCACCGCTAATAATGGCCCTGGGCAGAGCTTGTCGGACTTCTCTCTTGACTTATCAAATTATGGAACGGAAAATATTTCCAGCTCTGATTTAAGCAAATTTAACACTGAGAGCGGGTCCATTATAGTGCCATCTGGTATTTCTATCGTTGGTTTGGACCTGAAAAAGTGCGTAGTTTGCCCTTCATATGTACCTTCATACCGTAACCACACTTTCCCTACCGCATTAGCAGGAGTTAATCAACCTATAACTTCTATTTTTAAACTGTCAGGCAACTCGTCCCTTTCCAACTTTTCCATCAACGATAAAGTAAACTACAACGAAGTAGTCGAAGTTACCAATCAGAATACCTACGCACTATTCAGAACTAGGAGGCCCCATGGTCTAGAGTTGAATGATTTAGTTAACATCCAGTACTCACCTGGCATCGATCAAAGCACTGGGACTTTCTCTACTGGTGAATACTATGCCATCCCCATAACAACATATACTTTTCAGTTATCCACAGAAAAGCAATTACCATTTAGTGGAGCACCTAGCGTTGCGTTTACATCAATTCCACTTAATGTCAATTCCAGGACTGTGAGTTTCAGCTGTTCCCTTACTTTGAAATCAGCCCACAGACTAAGAGTAGTTGAAGAGGCATCTAAAAATGACTTAGCCGAGTATTATACTAAGGTTCAAAGAGCCTTCCCAGAATTCTTTGGGGGCAGAGTAACTGACGGTGATTTACTGGTTAATTCAGGTGATTTTGTCATCGTGGGCCCCACCGATACGGCATTCCCGAACAATATTAATTCAAATACTACAAAAAATTCATCATCCTATGTCAATCAGGTAAATCTAAAGTCTGATTATGGGATGTGTTTTACTGATTTTGACGGGTCCAATGTCCTTGGGTTTAAGTCCATCATTGCCAACTCTTGTACATCTGTCAGCCTACAAAATGACCCAACGGCATATGAGGTTTATACCACTCTAGGGTCTGAACAAAAATGGTGGTCATTGACTGAGTATACATATCTATCCAAGCCTTTATCCCAAAGGCCCGCATCTATAGTTGATATAACCGTTGAAGACCAGCTCCAAGAATTAAATTCAGTACCCATCAATAACATACGTTATTACTATCAGAACCTAAAAACCGTTGATAATCTTAGTTTAGGCATAGTAGATATAGATAATGATTTTAGACATTTTGGGTTCAGAGTGAGGAACGGAGCCTATGCTCAACTACAATCTGTGTACACCATCGGTCCAGCAATTGGGGTATGGTCACTAAATGGGGGAATCACCAGCCTAACTAACAGCACAAGTAACTTCGGGTCCATAGCTTTCAAAGCCGAAGGTTTTCTAGGAATAAATACAATAAGTGGAGCACAGAATAATACTCAAGGATTTGTCTTTGAAGGCATCCAGAGACCTTTGACTTTAACTATCGGTCAAGTTGAGAAGTCAGAAAACAAAAAGATTCTTTCCCTGGGATCCAGAATAGTAAGCTCTTACATTGATCCAACTAATACCGAAATTCAGCTAGTTGAGTTGAGTGCGGATTTTGATCCACGGTATTTACTTCCTTATTCTTTGAAGCCGGGTAGTGCAATTTGGGTAGAGACGGAAGAATGCACATACCGTGGCTTCCTGGCCACAGATGGTGGCCCCACAATCAACACTGGTCAGGATGACCCGGCTAGATTTGCTCAGTTGAGAATTAGGTCTTCTGACAGCACTATACCGACTGACACCAATTTGATCCCTGTCCTAGGGGTGCCATACATCAGGCGTTTCCATGACCCCCGTAGTGATATTGAAAAGTCTTATAGCGTAGTATTAAGTAATACGTCATCGAATGCTATTTCTCCTCAAATAGGCGATGTTTTACGTCTCAACCAAAGTAGTCAGATTCTCGGGTCATCGAGTTTAAGGCCCAATGTTCAATTTGACCCAGGGATACTAGGGGGATGGGGCCGTGTGTTCACCGTGGATGCAGTGGAGACGGGAATTTTGGGATCTTCACCTCAGTTTAACTATTTGATTGGGGATGGGAATCAAGACATAGAGTACTATGTTACCATAACGGCATCCGATTACGATAGGCCGTGGGTGCAGAATTATGACTCCGGCAGTAATAGTTACCTGACTTTCGATAACCCTTCGGGAACCTACACTACATACGCCAATAGAAACTGGTATGCTGCGGAAAATAATTACTGGACCTCAGTTTATTATGGGGAGGCTAGTAACTTCCAGCCCTCATCAGGACCAGAAAAACTATCCCCAACTTCTACCAATTCCCCATTCGTCGATACTAGTACCTTAGAAAGACAGGACTTAGTCAGCCAGACTTTCCAGGGGTCCTATGCTGCAGATGAATATTTATCGGTTTATCCAAATTCTACCTACTTCCGGGGTTCTACCAACCCTTACACCACCTACCCGGTTAATAATCAGTACGACGATGATGATGGTTCCGAATCCCTTGGTATTTGCCTTAAAGATTTAGTTACCAGTGCAGAGACTTTCTTGGTGAGCCCACTTGCGGTTATTCAAACCGAGCGGTTGCCAGGGCCCACACAACGATACAGGCCAGAAATAGTTGAGTTCTCTGTTCTATCTGCTAGTGTTCTACAGAACCCTAGGCAAACTGTTTCTATCGTCAGAATCGGAAATGACACCAATCATGAGTTTGTCCGAATAATTGGTATCTCAGGCTCCATAGTTAGGGCCATCAGACTTAACTCCGGTAATGGTTTCTACTTTAATTCCGGTACTATACCAAATTCTTGGCCCATTCAAACTTCCGTTAAGGTTTGTGGAACTAATCCCATTCCTGAACCGGGGCTATATGACCCTAATTGGTCCAACACTAAGAGAGCAATACTGAGATTCTTCCAGATTATGGGGTATTCTCCGGAGTCTCTACTTACTTACCTTCAACCTAAATATTGGGGGGATAGGCTCTTGCCCATCGGTGCTTTACCATTGACCCCCGAAACCGGTGGTTATGCCCTAACTACCAGTAGGTGGCCTGTAGAATTCAATCAACCGTCCATAGTCATTGCTAATACTCATACATGGGCATATGTAGGATACTACAATTACTCCCGTGGCTTACCTAAATTCCAAACAAACGATATCTCTAGAAAATTAGCGGCGGACTTCCAAGCAACTACTTTGTGGAGTGGCAGGCTGACAATTACTGGTGTCAACGATAAGGGTGAAATCATCATTTTTGGCCCCCAAAGACAAGCCCTTACAGCTAACTATTTCGAGCAAATCAACCCATTCGCAAACCTGACCAATCAACAAATTTACGAACAGCAACCATTTGTAGAGTTTCCTGGGCAGGTTACTGCATATTCAACGGATTCTATTTCGCCCCTATTCAACGGTATCACGACTATCTTCACCTTGACTAAAGGTGGGGTCCCCATACCTCCAACTCAGATTTCAGCTAACTCCATTTTTGCAATTCTAGGGGCCGTCACTCAGGTGCCCGGTAAGGACTACACAGTCAATGGCAATCAAATAATCTTCAATGAAGCTCCTTTGCAAGGGGCAGTGAGTGATATTAGAATCGTCACATCTGATGATGATAATAGGACTTTGCAAATGGTGCCCCTAAAGATCAAGGAAGGCCAGAGTATTAATGGCATCCGGTTCTCGTTTACTTTGGTATCAAAAGATCCTGCAATTAACTTGGCACCGTTCGACATTAACGCCAATAATACTTTTGTATTCTTAGGTGGTACTGGACAGTTGCCCATAACAACCCCCGGTCCATTAGATCCTTACTCTTACACCCTAACTAGGCTCTCTGGCTCTGAGTTGGAAATCACTTTTTCCGAAGCCCTTGCAGTTGGCACCGTGTTTGATGTTAGAACTGTTTGTACCTCTTCTTTCTGGGCCATTCAGTCGGTTTTTCCTGTTCAAGTATATTCTTTAAATTCCATCTCCAGCCAGTTTAATGGTGTGAAAACCGAATTTGATTTGACTTATGGGTACTTCGATGTAGCAGAAACTCTCCCAAGACCAGTTAACGCTGCTTCAGTTAGTTCTCAGAATATTTTAGTTAATCTGGGGGGTTCTATGCAGATTCCTTACTTCCAGGGTGCGTCTGCGGGCGACTATTCGTACAGGGTGGAAGGGTCGAGGATAATTTTCACTGAGGGGCCTGCAGAGGGTGCTACGGTGAATATCAGGGTTATAACCAATGCCGAATTTATAACTTGCCCATCTGGGAAGTACGGCGCATCATCATTCTTGAAGTGGGGGCCTAGCATTGTCTTGGAACTTGCTGATAGTGCCGATATTATACAATAAGCACAAGGTGCGGGTAAAATACCCATACTAGGAGAAGGAATCCGATGTTAACTAGAGCCCAATACATAGCTGGAGATACAAACCAGGGCGATGTCCTTGCGGATCAGGTCCGGGGTGTTAAAGCCGGTACGGGCGTTGAGATTTTAACTGATGGCACAATAAATTTTAAAGCTAATACATCTTCAGGGGTAGTAAGGACAAACAACGCTGCAGCATTCAACTCTTATATCTGGCCAGAATCCGTATTAACAAATGGCCAGCTTATCCTCAGAGCAGGTAATAGCCTAACATGGGGCAGAATTCCCGGTTTTGGTCTAGTGGAGGACGGTACCAACGCCTCTAACCTCAAGGCAGCATTACCCATTTCCACTACTAACCCGGATATTGGAACAGAATTAGAAGAAGCTCCAGAAGGTGGTTTATATTGGAACAGTGACAGCGGCAATCTTTTTATAAATTTTGGTGGCTCATGGGTCCAAACCTCATACGGCCCTGCTGACCTTAACGAGGCCCTTCTCACGGGAACTTATACTCTATATGTTAACCCCCAAATTGGTAGCGACATTTATGTAACCGGGATCTACGATAATACAGTAGTACCAGTCATCACCAACCAAATGACGCAGGCTGGCTACACTGCTCAAAAACCCTTTAAAACCCTGCAAAGAGCCGCACTAGAAGTGGCCAGAATTCAGAATGGTTTAGGCCAAGATGACCAGTCATTCGATCGCTTTGTAATTAAGTGTACTGCCGGGGTTGCATTGATTGATAATGCCACTGGTAGCGAGTCCGTTTCGGCCTGGGTAAACGGTGCCGTGCCGTCCGCCGCCCAATTAAGGGCCATGAATAGCGTGGATTATCCAGGTATAATTTTGCCCAGGGGTGTATCCGTCATTGGTGAAGATCTAAGGAAGACCATCATTAGGCCCCTATATGTTCCCCTAAAAACAGGTAATATCGACACTGACCGTGGCTCTATTCTAAGGATCACGGGTGGGGGGTTCTTCTTTAACTTCACTTTCAAGGACAAAGAAGGTCTTTCCGATAGTCATCACCTCCTAGACTGTTTTTCGTTTGTTTCTGAGGCAGACCTGGATGATTACTATGAAAAAGTAAAAATTATTTTTGCCCAAACCAATTCCAACGTCCCTGTTAACCCCGGTGAGACTGAGATTGTAGCCCCCCAGCCACCTGGTATCCCCGAGCAGGATACAGACGGCATTATCGGATCTTCCCCGTACATCTTCAACTGTTCTGTGCGTTCAAATTATGGCCTTTGTGGAATTAACGCAGACGGCAACGATGTAACCGGATTCAAGTCCATGGTTGTAGCCCAGTTTACTGGCGTTAGTTTACAGAGAGACTTGACATGCTGGCAGAAATATAATTCAGGTCCAAAAACATGGACCAATACCATCGCCAACTATGACTCTTATATCGCGTTAGATCCAAATAATGTTAGGATGGACCCCGCTAAAAGAAGTTTCCACATTAGGGCTGTCAATGAGGCGTTCATTCAGGAAGTTTCTGTATTTGCCATTGGACAAGGTATTCACCACTGGGTGAAGTCTGGCGGTGAAATTTCTATAACGAACTCTAATTCTTCATTTGGTGGGTGTGCTGCTTTAGCTGAAGGATACAAGTCTGAGGCATTCCCCCAGGATACAAACTGGAGCGTTGCCACAATAAACCTAGCAACAAACATGACGGATCAAACTACCGTCGTAAATAATATCTCACTCGGCGTGGTAAATTCGGGTGTAGCTGATAATGCTATCACTATAACTCTAACCCAACCCTTAATAGATTCTGAGGTGAATCCGGGTATTCCCCAAATTCTTGCGTCTAAAAATTACACTTTCGCAGACGGCAGCTATCTGTGGATTGAAAACCCTAGCGGACCAGATTGGAGGGCCCCCTTGTCGTCAGCAGCTTGGAGTTCCTCAAACCCCGCGAACATTCAAATTACCGTTCCAATGGGGAACCAGAGTGGAAATTCGCCAGGAGTCGGTGGTGCGCCTAGTTTAGTGGGCAGTAAGGTATACATTCGCCGCCTTGTAGACAACCGCTCTTTGACTCAAAGGCGGTACAGCATTAATGTAACCAACACTGATAACAACACTCGCACCCCTTTAAGAGACTATGTAATTCAAACAACCTTGGGTTCTGGTGGTGGTATCGTAGACTCGCTCCCTGAGTCAGACATGGTAATTGTGAATAAGTCTGGACCTATACCGATTGGAACAGACCCTGTTACCAGGAAAGCTCAGGTCATATTAGAAAGAGCCAATCCTTCCAATGTTTGGGCCGCTGGCAATTATTACAGGCCAGGTGAAACAGTTAGGCGCGAGAATAAGCACTTCACCTGCGTAGTTAAGAACTCAGATACTACTTTTGACACTGAAAAGTGGAGCCAGTCCTACGTTCACATGGGCTCAGATTTCAATGCTTATGACTTTTTCGTCAACGTAGCACCTGTAATTTATTTCGATAATGATACCGATGGCAATCAACCTACCACAAACTGTGGCTATAATCTAACCACTTGCTGGTCTACTGACCCAGAAATCATTGGCCAGTACACAACAGCAACCGACTATAGGGGTGTTTATCAGTTCCTGATTGGTATCGGTTTCACTGCACCCCAAGTAACTAGCATTTTGCTACCTGTAGCAACTGCCGACAGGGAATTAAATCCGGCTTCCAACGTGGACATGAAGGGGTACACCCCTAATGGAGCAGCAAACTTGCTATCAAACTGGTCCATTGAGTTCAGGCGTCCATCCGTTCTACGCATGTTTGGCCATGCTTGGGAATGGGCGGGCTTCCTCAACTATACGAAAGCTCTCCCCCGTTACCAAGGGGACTTGTCCCCACAAAATCAGTTCACCTATTACTTCACTAACGAACTCGGTGGTCGAGTTTATGCGACTGGCTTTAACCAAGAGGGCTACTTTGTAACTGCGGCAGGTTTAACCGACTTGAGTACTGGGGCGACAATTAGTATTACCGATATTGGAAATCCTTTCGCGGGAGTTGATATTCCAACATACTACCCTGCATTAACCGTGGATAACCTAAGCGTTACCACAAGTGTCGAATTTACTTCAGGGTGTAACATTTCGGGAGCCCCGATTTTCTCCCTGGACTGGTATCAGAACTTCCGTGTTGCTAGCCAGACCCAAACTGGAATTACTCGTTATGCGACCAATGTCGAAACCGCCGCTGGTACTGCCACGGATGTAGCTATTTCTCCCGCAACCTTAGCTTACGCTTCTGCATCAGGCGTGATCGGATTCCCAACCGGTACTCGCATGAGTTTCAACAACGCTTCTCCACCTCCAGGGTGGGCCATCGTAACAGGTGCCGCTTTTGATAATGCTGCTATCAGGATTGTTAACTCTTCGGGAGCTGCATTCCCTGCAGCGGGGGGTTCCAGTGGTGACCAACCGTTCACAACCGTATTCACCGCATCAAGGAGTTCAGGTATTAGCGTAGCAACCAACGGCTCTGTGAGTAATCACACACTGACTGTGACCGAATTGGCATCTCACCAACATTTCTGGGATGATACCTCTAATCCTGATAGACTATTTATAGGTAATATCCCGAGCCAATATGCTACAGGAGACCCAACCATGAGCTATACGGGTAATGGTTCCTATAAGATGACCTTTAAGGGGGGAACAGGTCTGAGTGGTGGCAGCAATTCCCACGGACACAGTTTCACCAACCCCTCTTACTCAATGGGTGGACTGAACTTCAATGTAAAATATGTTGATTTCATTGTCGCACAACGGTTCTAACTCAATCTAACACACTAATACACAACCATGAAAAACGTAAATTATTGCCCCCTCATTAAAAAAGACTGCATTGAACATAAATGCTCCTGGTTTTGCCAAGTGAGGGGGATTAACCCAAATACCGGTCAAGAAGTAGCAGAATGGCAATGCGCTGTAACCTTGCTTCCAATTCTCCTAATCGAAAATTCTAATCAGCAGAGACAAACTTCGGCGTCAGTTCAAAGTTTCAGGAATGAGTCCATAGAAAGGTCCGACCTGATGAATACAATCCTCTTGCAGGCTTCTCAAGGACACACGAATAGGGATGCCATTCAACCGGTAGAATTGAGAGAAATCCTGCCAGGGTAAAACCTTTCTATACATAGAACAAAATGTCACAGATTACAATAGTCCCTATCGACCAAGTAGTGGTCCTTAGCGGAGCAGCGGCCTCCGGGGTTGACATGGCATCCGTAGACCCGGAAATTCATGCCGTTCAGTTTAATACAGAGCTAGGTAAGGGGACGGTAGAGTTTAAAACAAACCCGGAGACTGGTGCCACTAGGCCCCAAGAGCAAATCACCAATGTTGACCCCTGGGAACCTCAAATCTTAGATGCGGAGGAAATTCTTTTCTGCCGACGTAACCCTAAAACTTTCTACAGCACTGTCGCCCCCATTGGTGCTCCCATTGAAGTGACTAAAAAGGGTTGGCCCCAGCCCGACAACAGCACCGAACAAGCCCCCCCAGCTCAACCTTCACCGAATACATCTCTCTATTGGGACGGCACTGAGTTTGTATGGTCAGCGTTCCCTATTGATTTGGACCTGGCTGGCGCCCAAAATTATGTCACTAGCCTAGTCAACGATAAAGCCTATGCGCTGTTGCTACCATCTGATTGGTATGTAGTGCGTCAGTCTGAAACTGGCAAGGCAATTCCTGGAGAATGGGTTACCTGGAGAGCAGCCGTGAGAGCCGCTGCTAGTGAGAAGCTCACAACCGCCGCTTCGCAAAATAGTGTAGAAAGTCTGCGGACCTACTGCCAAAGCGAAAGCTTTCAAACCTGGTGACCTTTCCTCAAATCAGAGCGGGTATAACTCCTAATAAAGAACAAAAACGAGTTCCAAGTCACCATGCCCCAAACAATCCAAATCCTAAGGAGTCTAGAGGCAAAGAAGCGCCCCAACCCCGCAACTCTTTTGCCGGGGCAACTGGCTGCGAACATTAATCCTGCTGAGCCAGGTTTATACTTCTCTGACACAAGCGGCAACCTTCGGAAAGTTGGGCCTTGTCACATTGGCCCTGTACCCCCCAATTCCGGAGTCTTGCCACCGCTATTTGCAGGAAACTGCATCGGGGAAATGTGGTATGATACTGTTAATGAAGAACTCAAAATTTGGAGCGGGTCTGCTTGGATCGCTATCCAAGGTGGTGGAGGCGGTACCGGGGATTTGGGAGACCTATCCCTTACCAATACGGCTAGTAACCCCTACCTTATCTTCACAGATTCTGCCGGGAATCCCCAAAGATTCAACCTGAACGCATCCATTTCCCAAAGGGGGCAAGTCCAGCTTTCGTCATCTTTGACCGATGTTTCCGAGACATTGGCGGCCACGCCGAAGGCAATCAGTCTCTTAAGCACCAACATAGGGACTATAAGTTCAGGTTTATCTACTGCAAACACAAACATTGCCACCCTGCAACAACAACTTCTGAAGTTCAGAGATAGTAATAGGATTTATGTTTCCAAGAGTATTTACGCTAGCGATAGCAACGATGGAACTTCCCCGGGCGAACCTTTACTCACACTTGGCGCAGCAGCAGCAGCGGCCCAGCCTGGTGACCTAGTTGAAGTTGGTCCTGGCCTTTATACCGAGCCAAGCCTCCCTATTCGTTGGAAGCGTGATGTTGGCATTTTGGGTAAGGGTCTTCGTAACGCCCGGGTACAACCTGCAGCCGGTCAAGAATATAATGATATTTTCAAAGTAGATAGTGGATTCTGGTGCTGGGGTCTGGAATTTGCTGGGCACCAGGCTGATAGTTCCACTGGGAAGCAAGCCTGGTCCGTCAGCTTTGATGAAACTGCTGATAACACTGCACTAGGAGCTGTCGGGCCCGGGGCTTACATTTTCAAGTCACCCTATATTCAAAACTGTACCTCCCTGACTGCAGAAGACGACAACGGTAACGCAGGCTCCCAGTCAACTGGGGATACAGGTGGTGGAATCATTGTTGATGGTGCATCCTGTGCTAAAAATAGTCCCATCCGTTCAATGGTGGTCGATAGCTTTACACAAGTTAACCTAGGTGGCCCTGGTTGTCTTGTCAAAAATGATGGTTATGCGCAGCTAGTTTCGTTCTTCGGGACTTTCTGTATCTACCATGTTCGTACTGAAAGCGGAGGCCAAGTTAACCTTTCCGGCGGGGGTACTAGTGACTTTGGTACATATGGATTAATGGCCGATGGTTACTCTCCATCCTCCCTATATACTGCTAAAGCACGAGTGTCCGCATTTGGTGCGTCAAGGATTGAAAAAGGTGTTACATTTGATGTTTCTACCGATCTGATAACTTGCATTGACCTTTTGGGGCATGGGCTCTCAATTGACGACCAAGTTGTCTTCAACTGTTCGCAAGGAACTTTCCCGGATAACATAGTAACAGGGACGAAATACTTTGTGATTTCCAGTGGTTTCACCACGGTAGATTTCAAAGTCTCCCTGTCTCAAGGTGGATCTCCAGTTAACATTTCCGGAACTGCCACAGGAACTTACACAGTTATTCGCCAGGGTGATACCGAAATTGATGTAATAGACTTGGGTGCCAATAGATTAGGTAGGCAACTCAAATACCCGACTGCAGGAAGCGCAGGAAGTCCTGGAAATGCCGTTACGATTACGGCCAGAGGTGGCACATCCGCAGGGTCTAGCTTTACGGTAACCTTAGACACCAGCTCCATCAGGCACGAGTATACTGGTGGCGGATCTGTTACCATCGGCGCTAATACTTATCCGGTTACAAGTTGTACCTACAATAATCTGACTGGCTCCACGGTCCTGACAGCTACGGGCTATGCACCCACCTTAGGTGCCCAAGTGACGATGCAGAATCTGTTTTTCACTTGTAGTTCCTCTAGCCGCCCTAGTTCTGGTATTTTACTATTCCCTCAACTTCCTTTCCCAAGTGGTGGTGCTACAGCGTTCACTTACATCAAGACGGGCACTAATACGTTCACTTATTCAACTACTGCAACTCCTTCTGGCCCAGAACACGAATATGTTTCAGGTGGTACGGCCACCATCGGTTCAACTGACTATGGGGTGGCAGATTGTTCCTATGTTAAAAACACTGGGCTCGTAACGATCACAACCGTAACCCCTTTGCCTGGGGCGTCTTCCGGAACCGTCACGGTTGAGGGCCTAAACTTCATTTGCCCAACTTCGGGCTACGTGATTACAGGTAGTGTTCCGATTGATATTAACGGAAATCCTGTACCGTTTAACGCACCCACTCAAGCTGGTTACCGAATTAATTTCTATTCTGGAACTAACGGGGGCCTGAAAAATACGATCGATGCCAACCAAGTTATTGATTTTAGAAACCGAAGCCAAGTTAGCGCCCCAAGCCACACTTTCGAATATGTCGGCTCCGGCACAAACTATGACGCCTTGCCATATAATGGAGGGGTACCAGTCCCTGCCAACCACATAGTTGAAACGAACAATGGCAGAGTCTTCAGCAGCAACACCGACGAACTTGGGAACTTTTCAGTCGGAAGCAGTTTTAATGTAGACGGTACCACTGGCTCTGTTACAATTAATACAGATCAGTTTAACCTGTCGGGTTTGAATTTCATAGGCCCATTCAGTAGAAACGGTGGTATTAGCACAGTCGGCGAGCAGCTTCGTGAGGTTAGCAATAATACAAGCCTAATTGCAAGTACAGGAGTTGCCGATGGTAATACCGTACCAACTCAGTTCGCTGTTAAGGAGTACACTGGTAGTCGTTATGTTACCAACGTGGCCGTTGAAGTCGGTGGGCCTTTAAGTGTTACCGGCAATGCTAGTGTAAACGGGATAGGAATTTGGAGCTATGAGAGGACTTTGTCTATCGCAGCAGCAACGACTTCTGCTCGCGGAACCATGAGTGCAGCTGATAAGTTTAAGCTTAACGGCGTTGCAGATGGCGCAACTGCGAATCAGACTGATGCCTTCCTTTTGAATCGCGCTAACCATACCGGTACTCAGACGCTTAGCACAATTTCAGGCGCAGGAACCATGGCAGCGCAGGCTGCTACCAACGTAGCCATCACTGGTGGGGCAATCTCGGGGGTTACTCTGGGTTCTGCAAACGTCACTTTTACAGGGGGTTCAATTTCGGGTGTAACCTACGGCACCCAATACTCAACTAGAACAACAGTTACGGCATCAGCTGGGACCTACACCGTAAACGCAACTCTAGGAAATGAGTTTGTAACGAATGCGGCCATTGCAGGTGCCACGATAGTAAACCTTTCCAACCTAGCGAGTATTCCCACAGGAGCAGTCTGGAGAGCTGTATTCTCCTTTGCATATACATCTGGGATCATAAATTGGTTCCCGGCCAATACAGGCTCTGGATACACTTTGAGGTGGGATGGAAACAACGCAATTATACCAACGGCAAATGAAACTGAGACTGTGATTATCACAGTTGTCGGTGGCGGAAACGTGATCGAGGTTGCCGCGCTGCGGGGGAGGAACTCATAATGATGGGACGCATGGCGCTAATGGCGGCGAGATCGCCCTCAATCCAATTTATCGCCCTTGGCCAAACAACTAGAAATTGGGGGGGAATGACAACCTTCAACGGTAACGTATATGCCAGTGTTAGAGGTGGCGATATTTACAAGCAGACAGGGGGCTCTGGTAACTTTGTTGGGCTTGGCCAAACAAGTAGAGATTGGATGGCAATGACAACCTTCAACGGTAACGTATATGCCAGTGATAGGGGTGGCGATATTTACAAGCAGACAGGGGGCTCTGGTAACTTTGTCGGGCTTGGCCAAACAAGTAGACAATGGATTGGAATGACACCCCTGGGCAGTGATATCTACGCGAGCGTAAATGCTGGCGATATTTACAAGCAGACAGGGGGCTCTGGTAACTTTGTCGGGCTTGGCCAAACAAGTAGAGATTGGCGTGGACTGACCGCCTTAGGAAGTGATGTCTACGCAGCTGCTCTTTTTGGCGATATTTACAAGCAGACAGGGGGCTCTGGTAACTTTGTTGGGCTTGGCCAAACAAGTAGAGCATGGGCTGGAATGACCACCTTAGGAAGTGATGTCTACGCAACTGTTTATGGTAGCGATATTTACAAGCAGACAGGGGGCTCTGGTAACTTTGTTGGGCTTGGCCAAACAAGTAGAGATTGGGTTGCAATAACAGCCTTAGGCGATTACCTCTACGCAGCTGTTATTGGTGGCGACATTTACAGGGCATCTGTGACTTTCCCATAGCTATCGAATCAACCTCTACAACAACTGACTTCAACTCAATGGATTACATTCTAACAAAACTGGACTTCAACCCTATTTACCCCTATAGTCTTTCGCGGTTGAGAGCAGAAAACCCTAATATATCCTTCCCGGACTCCCCTTCAGAGGGGGACTTGGAGCCTTTCCACTGTTTCTCCGTGGCCTTAACCGAACCCCCGCTCCTAACCGATTCTCGCACCCAGCGAATCAGTGAATCTGAACCTGCGCAAAATTCGGACGGCAAATGGGAGCAGACTTGGACCATCCGTGATGCAACCGAACAGGAAATTGCCGAGTGGGACCTTATTAACAACCCGATCCCTCAACCTGACTGGGTAGCGTTTAAGTTGCTGTCACAAAGTTCCCCCGAGTTTAAGGGTATCATCACACAAGCCCTTGTTTCTGACCCAGTAAATGCCTTGGGACTTCAAATTGAATTGAACGAGGTTATTCGCGGTGAGGATTCTCGCCCCTTCTACGCTGCTTTATCCTCAGTGTTTAACTCAGTAGAGCCCGACCCGGCTATCCTTCGCAGTTTCGCTGCTGAAGCCAGTGCAATGCATCTTCCAGAGGAATTTGTTAATATGCTTCTTAGCTTGATTCCCGCTGATTAATCGCTTTAATTCCGCGAGATTGGGTTAGACTGTCACGCGACCCCTCCGTGGGTGTGACCCTTCCCAACCCCGGGATTGGGTGATCGAAATCAAAAATCTAGAGCTAGATCTTCTGGACCCTGCTTTGAGAAGGAACCATATAAGTGTCCAGGGGTCGTGTAATTCCCGCATCCTTTACTTCGGTTGGCACTAGCTAGCACTAAGGCGTACCTGGCAGCCCCCCTGTGAAACTCTTGCCAATCTTTCCATAGTTGCTGGTCTTTAAACTTTTTAGCCGTAGGGGGGCCCACCAGGGGGATATCAGCATAAACCAAACCCCTAGAAGCCATGAAAGAGTCTGCAATTTCAGAGAAGCTCAGTAGGACATGATCAACGTCCGTCTTGACCCCATTCCTAATGGTAATTCCCGTTATCATGCAAGTAATTGGAAGCGAGACGGATGATCTATACGCCTTTAGCTGATCATTGACCGCTAGCCTCATTGATGCTCGAACGGCATTATAATGTTTCTCTTCCGGAGATGGGGCGGTTCCGATTTTTTTAGGTGGGTACAACATGTCAATCAGCTTTAGTTTGCCAACCGGCTGTTTGGTTGTCCCTCTTTCTAGGGAAATCATTTTGATTTTTCTTCCGCCAGCAATGTCGATGCTACGGATGTAAACTTCTACATCGTTCTCATTCGATAGCTTCATCCACTGTTCCGTCAGTCGGCATGAACGGAGAACAAAATCTTTCGGAACCCCAATCAAGCGGCTATTGGTCCTATGGTTATCAATGATCCTAGTTATTTTATCGGAGTACTCACCTTTATTGAGGCCAAAAGTGGTTTTACCTATCGTCATGGTTTCTTGGTTTCTTGGTTTGCTAACAATACTTTTACCCCTTAGTCATATGTGCTATAATTACTGTAGTGAGTGGTACTATGTCAAACTCCGTAATCCGGCAAAGGACCGATCTTGAGTTCTTAAATGGGACCACCGTGGAATGCTCCGGCAGGGTGAAAGAATTCAAATGTCATGAGAAGAGGAAAGATCTTGATTCCGTCTTACTTGTAAACCTCATTGTCACCCCGGTGCCATTTGGGGAATCTATAGCTATTGACCACATGTGGATACTTAAAAAGCAATTACAGCAAATAGGTAAGTTACCCAGCCAAAACGAACGAATAAGATTCACCGGATTGGTTTACCCTTACAAAAGGATGGGGGGTAAATCAATTGATAGGGGGTTATTTGGGTCAACTGATTACGGAATTCTACCAAAGATTGCATTATGAAAATCGAAATTAAAAACGGCTTCTCCAACGGCAAAGAATACTATGAGTTTGACTTATGGGATGGTCCTGAGGAAATAGAGCACGTAAGAGGTTTCTCTACGGATCTAATCAATGTTTTCACTAAGGTTTTAGAGTGGAGGGAGCGAATTTCTAGGGAGTATGAGGAAAGGCATTGACTTTTCGTGGCAACTTGCTACAATAGCAATGAGTAAACCTCAAAAATGAAACCATCAGAAGAAAAACTAGCAGAGTTTAAGAAAAACTCAGAAAATTGGGCTAACGAGCGCCTAGGGGACAGAAAATCCCTAATCCTGGACGTTGAGACCACTGGCATCCTCAGCAAGGACCCTGATACGGAAGTCGTGCAAATCTCTGTCATCAACATGCAGGGTCGCCCGACCTTTTCTATGCTTGTAAAGCCTAGTAAGCCATTAACACAAGAACTAATCGACATCCACGGAATCACCAATGAAATGGTTATGGATGCTCCGATTTTTCCGCAAATCGCCAAAATGCTGTCGTTTATCCTTGATGGCAAGCACCTTATTGCTTACAATGCGGATTTTGACTTGAAGCTTTTGTGGCACCTGTACAAGAAGTTCAATCTCGAACCCCCTAAGACTTCGGGAGTGTCATGCGCTATGGATAGATACTCGGAGTGGAGTGGTGAGTGGAGCGATAAGAAAGATGGATTTAAGTGGCAAAGGTTGCCAAACCTTTCGGCACTTCCGGCGCACGATGCCATGTCTGATTGCCTTTCTACTTTGAAAGTACTGGAATTAATGTCTGGTTTGTACAATCCGGCTAAAGCCAGCGCAGACGAAATTGATTTGAATTTTTAGTAAATGAGTAAACCAGTAAAATCAAGTGACTTGTTGTCGCTAGACCCCCGATTAGAAGTAGTTAAGTTGGATGGCTATCAGCTAACTGAAACTGTTATTTGGCAAGCAGGCAAAGGGGATTATTCAGAAGTTCCCATACATCACATTAAACCCCCATCCCCCCAAGAGTGTGGTGAGTGGATTGTAAGAGAACTTTTAGCCAATGAACGAGGTCATTATGGTTGCTACTCCTCCGATACCCAAGTACTGACTGAACAAGGATGGGTATTTTGGCCAAGTGTGACCAAGGGGACGGTATTGGCTGCCTATAATACCAATACTGGTGTCATTAATTTTGAAAAACCTTCTGCAGTTCAACGATGGGATTACGAAGGAAAAATGTATCATTTAAATGGTCAGGCATTAGATTTTTTAGTTAGTCCTGATCACCGAATGGTTATTCAAACTAGAAAAAAGGATGGAAGCTGGTCTCAACGTTATGCAATAGCAGCCGAAGAGGTTTACAATAAACCTGTCAGGTATTCAACTTGTGGAAACCTTTCTGAAAGTCATAGAAGTTCTATTGACACTCCAATTGATGATCCTGTTTTCTGGAGCTTAGTTGGGTTTTGGATTGGTGATGGAGAAGCTCACACTAGTACAAATACACTACGGTTTCATTTAAAAAGAGAAAGAAAGATTGAGTATCTTCAGAATCTATGTTTAGAATTAGACCTAGATTTTTATCCAACGGAAAACGATAGGTTTGTTGTTTCTCATCCAGATATTGGAAAGTGGATGAAGTCTAATTGCCTTTCTCTAACAGGGGCAAAAGTTCTTCCGCATGAATACTTAAAGATGGAAAAAGATTGCGTTGCTAATCTTTTAGATGGTTTACGAAATTCTGACGGGACAACTCGTAGAAATACCTGGGCTTATGCTACGACTTCTTATCATCTTGCTTCACAACTTCAGGCTCTTGCCGCAGTAAACGATTTCAAATTTACTTGTAGCACGGAAACTAGGGGTAATGAAAATCATAGTGACCTCTATTGTTTGAGAGTTACAGATAGAATTTATCCTAGAGTTGAAATTACTCAAACATCCAGGTCTAGAACTTATACTGAAGAATGGGTAGACTATAGGGGTGAAATTCATTGTGCAACAGTGAGCACTGGCGCTCTTATTGTCAGACGCAATAATAAGGTTGCAATTTGTGGAAATTGTCTTGAGCACCCTCAAATTACTTTTTCCTGCGCCGGTTTTGTTCACAGTGTTGTGGCACAAGGTAGGACTCATCGTATCGGAACTTCTTGGGATGTTCAATCTCAAAGATATACGGGAAAGAGGGTTATTAAAGTTGCAGAAGGTGAGCTTGATGTTGAAGATGTATTTTATGTACGGCCGGCAGGTTTCTATACTAACCGCCAAGGCAAAAAATACGATTGGACTGAAGAGGATAGACAAGATGAATTCGCTTGGATTATAGCAGGCTGTAAGAAGTATGCCAATAGGTACGCTAAAGGAATGTGCGAAGAACACATCCGCGACTACCTTGCACAGGCCATTCGTCAAAACTTTGTGGTTTCTTTTAACCTACGTTCAATCCTCCACTTCATTGATCTCAGAGCAAAACTAGATGCTCAACTAGAGGTCCAATCTCTTTGTGATGCTTTTATTCCGGAATTAGCGCTATGGGCCCCAAATGTCTGGAATTACTACAAGGAGAAGCGCCTCCACAAAGCGAGACTTAGCCCTTAATTTTCCATGGAGTTAAATACCACTAATCAAAAATGAACAATCAGATCGTAAAAGGGTTTTGGAAAATCGCCGAAGATTATCCCACAACAGATAAAGATTACCTTGTAGCATTCCCTGCCAATGACGGAACTTTCTTAATGGTAGATTGTGATGTGTGGGAATTCAAGTCCGGGGAATGGCTAAGCCTCCCAGACTCTAGATTCCAAGAGCAGGAAGTCGGACTTCCAACATACTACATTGATCTCCCCATGCCAAGATGACGGACAGGCCTAAACTCGAAAAAACTATCGTCTTAAAGACTTCCCCTAGCCCCCTTTTAGTCATTGACTTCAACGTCATGTGCTTTGCTGTTTTGGGTTGGTATGAATCAAAAATTGAAGGATCCTTCAGCAAAGAAGTCGAAAAGAAGCTGGTTCGTGGAGCTTGGGCACTTTTCGTAAATCGCGGTCCACAGTTCATGAAGAGACACCCTTACCGTATTGTATTTGCTGCGGATTATCGCAATCCAGAAACAAATAACTACTGGAGGGATGATTTCATGAAAGAATCCGAAGTAGTTCAACAAGCATGGGTCGATTATGCGGCAGCTGGAGGAGTCGATGTCAAAGAACTTGCCACTCACTATAAGGGGACACGGAGTGAAAAATCAGATGCTTTCTGGTTTGTTTATAATGAAGGTAGGAATTACTGCCAGATGTATTTTCCGTGGTTTTGGCGTCTTGGTTATGAAGCCGATGACATAGCAGGTAGTATCTGTAGAGCATCCCACAAGGGGGAACCCAACGACGTTATTCACAAACGCCAAATCTTGCTTCACACTGTAGATAGGGACTGGACTCAGTTGTGCGATGATAAAAACCAAATTTACTTCTCAAACACACGGGCATGTCGCCCCAATGAAAAAATCCAAGAGCAACTAAACGGGGAAATTGGCGTTGCTGAGTGGGCTAAACATAGGATGAAAGTTGACATTGGGCACCCTAGTGAGCTGGCAAAGCACAAAGCTGCTGCCGGGGATATGTGTGACAATGCCGTAAAAGGTAGCCCTATCGAGTTGTTTGACTTGTGCGAACCAAACCCTAAATGGAACATTGATACGGTGTTATGGGACGAAACTTTTTATTACGAAATCAACAACCCTGAGCATAATACTAGAAACGACCATTACGACCAGGCAGTAAAGGCCTTTGCTAAGATTTGTTTGGAAATTCCGGTTTCTACCTGATGGGCCCGGTATTTGACATTCGGTATTTGACATTCGGTATTTGTCCCTTGGTATCTAACCCCTGGTACTATGCCTGGGTAGTCAAGGGTGGGGCAAAGGGGGTAAAACTCTTTTAGATAAACATCAATGAATGAATCCCGATTCAGCATACCTCGCAAAAGCTCTCCCTATGGCTCGTCTTCTTTACGAAGCTAGTCGTGGGGATTTTGAATGCGTTCCTGAGACTTACTCTGAGCATTTTAGCCATTGCTTTCAGGATGGGGATGTATCGTTGCTGTCGGCTTTTTCTAAGTTTTCTATAGATGGTGAGTTAGAAAATTGGGAGCTAGACGAAGCCATCGAATTGCTAAGTAAGGTAGAGCCTGATTTTTGGCCTGATCCTGAATCCATAGAGCACCTTGACTTGGGCGGTATTTTTTCTAATGGGCAAGAGGAATCATTAGACTTTGTTGAAGATAATTTGAGTTCGTCTGAAAGAGCCCAGAAGGTTCTGTCAGCAGTTATTTATAGTGTGTTTGGTGAGAAGGTGGATGCCATAAGAGATAAATCTGGGGGCTACCCCTCCCCAAAGAACAATTTCTTGCAGGACGAGGACGGAACCTTCTCTGGTTCATTTAAATTTGATAAATACAAGTTTCTATTTGAGATCTTACCTACTGAGCAGGGCTGGGTGTGTACCTACAGGATGGACGAGAAGTCGTTGGATTCCTTAGAAAAGAACACCGACATAAAAAATAAGAAGAAGGCGCCCCAACACCGAAAAGTACGTAATAGGGGGTGGTCCTGATGGCTAATTTTTCTGGTGGGGTGATCCCTACATTCCCCATTACGGCTAATGGGGCCATTAATAGCTTAGGGAATAGCATAGTTCAAACTTTAGGCGGGTCTGTTATTAACGTCGCATTGAATCAAGTAACTCCGGAGGAATGGAGACAGGTTCTCGGGGTGGAGCCTACAGCATTCGATAATATTCTGCCATCAATCGAGAGGAGCGCTCTTTCTGCTGGGGGGCAACTTTTCAATCAATTTTTGACTGATACTTTATCACCATCAGGGGCAGGGGGAGTTTTAGGGAATATTGGAATAAATTTGGCTCAGACTGCAGCTAGTAATGTATTTCAGAATCTGTTAGGGAACATAAGTGGGGCAGCAGTAGGTAGCGGGAAATCCAGCAGGTGGTTTCCAGGTGCATCCAATGAACCCGTAGCTAATTATGGGTCTACAATTTTCACAAAGGGGTTAAATGGACCTGATGTAACTTTTTCTATTATACCAGCTCTTTCGGGAGCTGCCAGGGAATCTGCATCTTGGTTAGTTAATCCAAAATCAAAAGCAAGTTTAAATGCTAGGGAGGCCTTTGGTGATACCTCAGGAGTTTTTTCATCGATCCCGCAATCCGACATAACTGCCGCTTTCTCTAAGGAGATGGATCTTGCCTTGTCTCTGCCTGACCTTAAAGGTGGGGGCTCCTCATTGGGTGGCCAGGAATTTTTTAATTACTTGTCGGGATCTGGGGGGTTACCTTTAGGGGATCTTTTTGCAAATTCTGACCTTAGTGTGTCTCTCGCGGAGTCACTCTCTGGTAGTTGGAATTTTATTTGTGCCCCTGAAAGCATTTCATGGAACAGCGAAGCCCAAGTCGAGCGTGTCCCTATGTTTGGTACTAATCAGCCGCCCGTTATCTCGGGGTCAAAGAGCATGAGAGACCTTACATTATCGGATGCCCTTGTGGAGGGTTTTTCAAGGGGTAGGTCAGTTGAGGATAAAATTGCTAGATTAGAAAATTTAATGAATTTCACCCTGGATACCAAAAACAAATACATTAAAGTTCCGGTCTATTACGTCCAGGCAAATAATAAACTGTATGGAAATGGGTTGAACGGTGCTGATGGCGGGTACTTTGTGATTAAGAGCGTTAATGTAAAGGAATTGATGAGGGATCTGTCGGGCAATGCAACGAGGGCTACGGTTGACGTTTCATTTGTTCAGGTGCCACCTTATCAGGTTACTAGTGGCAGGGATCTTGCCAATATTGCGTTAATTGGGCGAACGTCGATTTTGCCCTCTGTGTCTGATGCTGTCTCTAAATTACTTTCCAGTAATAGTGAAACTGCCCGACAGGTTGCAGGCGTACAAACACCGGCATCTAATCCAAATGTCGAGGGTGGTTTAAATAGATATGAATATCCTACAAATGTACCAAAACGATGAGTAATACGCAAAGAGAATTTAACTTAAGCGGGAATTTTACTGATAATATTACTCCCGAGTTAAACCGGATTAATGGCACCCTAAACCAGCTACGGACAAACTTCCAAACCCTGGGTCAAGCTGTGGTGCCATTGAACACTCAGATGAATAACTATGTCAGGGCTCTCGATGCTGCCAATGCTGCTGCTCAAAGGTTAAATCAAACCCAACGAAGAGGTGGTGGCGGTGGTGGCTACGGTAGAAGGGGATATGGCCGTGGTGGCTACGGTGGATATGGTGGTGATGGGTTCGCCTCACAGATCATGGGCTATCAGATTGCCAACACAATTTCTGGGGCCATACTGAGCGGCTTCCAAATGGGCGTCAATCTTATGGAAAAGCCCTTCCAGTATTTTGCAAGCGCATTTGGGGAACGAATTAAAGATGAAATGTCAGACATCCAGGCTGCTGGGGGTTTGTTTGCCATCAGTCAACGTAAGGGGCTGAACTTGTTCCCAAACTTCTCTTCAGCAATGAGAGAACTGCAGAGAATTAACTATAAGCTCGCACAATCTGCTGCTGCTTTACCAGGGGCCACTGAAGATTACGTTAAGCAGGGGAAGTTGCTCTCTGACACGGTAATGACCGCAATGGGGAATGACCCAAAGGGGTTCACAAAATTGGGCCAAGAGTTTGGGGCTAAAGTTGGGGATAAGATGGATTCTTTGGGAGTTCTAATCCAGAAGTTAACAGAGAAGTCCGTGTTGATTGGTATGGGCAACCCAACTAAATCACCTTTGGGAACCCCCCAGCTCATCGAACAATTGATTAATGCCCCGGCTATTGGTCCGAAGATGTTCCAAAAATACGTGGCATTCAGGAACAACCCTATCTTTACAGGCGCATTCCAAGACCCGGAGATGCAGAAGAAACTGGCGGCCACAAAAGCAGGGGGACCTGACCGGGTTAGAGTCGTCATGGAATTGCTTGACATGATCCTGCCGAATGAAGTCATTCAGGCATATAAAAACTCGACAAGTGGTTTCCTTGAAGCGTTTAGATCTTCTTTCCTAGACCCGGAGGTAGGTCTATTTGGCCTTGGTAGAAAGTTTGGTAAAATTGGCAAATCAATTGATGAGTATGGTCGTTACCTAAATAAACAAGGGCAAGTGGTTAAAGATGCGGCACTAGCAGCAGAAGAAGACTATAGTTTATTTGAAATAATTTCTAAAATCATAAAAGGTTTCGGTTTGCCACTTAGTGAGTTGACAGCGATACTCCCTCAAATCTGGGACCCATTGAGGAGTATTGCCGATATAATGATGCCACTTGCTGACACGGCACAAAGTTTCTACAGAAGTTTCATTTATTTCTCTAAAGGATTTGAAAATCTTGCCAATGGCATGGGGATAAACTCCCCTGCCGGACAAGCGATCAAAAAGTCTGCCGGGGCTAGGGGTTTTACTTTGGCTTTGGCCAATTTAATCAGCCTCCTAGACGGTAAATTTGGCTTAAGGGGTTTCAACGAAATTAGAAATAAGCTAATGAAGCCAAGCGCGGACTTGGCTAGTATAAATAAAGACCTCTTTACGAAGTTATTTCAAACTGATTTACCACATTTCGTCGGCAAAACCATTGGCGGTGCCATTGGATCAACCCTTAAAATGCTGGGCGACATTATGTCCGGAGCTACAAACATTGTGGCAACAGGGCCATTCGCCGAAGGTTTGGCTGAAGGTTGGAAAGCGACGAAAGGGTTTGAAGGAGTTAAGTTAGTATTTGAGTCCCTCTTTAAGGTAATTGGCAATACGATACAAACCTTGTTCCAAGCTGCCCCGATGCAAATGTCCATATTGGCAGCATTAACTGTCGGTATGCCCATCATTCAGCAGATTATTACTTTCGGATTGTTGTCATTGTTTGGCAGGCTTGGGACCTTTATTGAGAGGGGTTTGGGTGCAGCCCCTAGGTTAATGGCCAGGGCTTCGGGGGTTATTTCCGGCGCACCACGAGCGGTTGGTTTAGGGTTGGCCCGGTCGGTATCATGGTTAGCTATGGGGGGAGCTGCTAATATAGGGGGATTAGCTCGGGGTGTAGCGGCCACCAACATAGCTAGAATCGGAGAAACCTTTAGAGGGCTTTCAGGGAGACTCCTTTTATTTGGGGCTGCGTTGCAGACTATAATTTCTTTGTTTCAAGGGAAGAATATATTTGACTCTTTGGCATCTGGCGCTGGTCCGGCTATTGGTGCCGCAATAGGATCGGTGCTGTTGGGGTGGATTCCCATTGTAGGACCTTTGCTTGGTGCTGTATTAGGTGCTAAATTTGGGCAACTGTTGGAGAAACCACTGTCAGAAATTTTTAAGAACATTTGGGGTTCTTTCCAGGGGTTTATTAAAACTACCGAGATCTTATTCAAGATAATGGGAGATCTAAGTAGGTCTTTAGGTATAGTAAAAGATGGATTTAATCTGATAGCTTTCCTTATGCTGCCATTGACGGGGGCCTTCCAGTTACTAGAAATGGGAATCAGAGGCTTGGCCACTCTTTTGGCTTGGATTAGAATGGTGACCCATCAGGAAGGGGCTTGGAAGGATTTCGATGAGGCTAAGCGAGAGGAAATGAAGGCTAGGGCCAGGCAGAATGCCTATAATCAAAGTATAATGGGGCCGGGTAACCTAAAAGCAGGTATTGCAAGTGCCCAGGCAGAAATTAATACCAAAAAGAACTTAGACATTTATAGAATTGTTGAACTGAAGGCTTACATAGAAGAAGCCAAGGCCATATTAGGTGGAAAACCAAGTGGCTCAACTACTTCTGCCACCGGGGGGCCGTCTCCAGCTCAAATAACTGCTGCCGCAACATCCAATGTCAGAACGGCAACAAACATAGCCAAAATCAATCCCAATACTGCCAGAACCGCAACTGAAACCGCCAGAACCGCAAAAAACACCCAAACATCCGCAACTACCTTAGGCAATCTAAAGTCGGCCCTCTTTGTAATTAGCAACAAGATGGGTATTCTAAATAGTATGTTATTTGCTTTGGAGCAGATTAGCTTAACTACCAAAAGTTACACATCTGAATTAAATCAAATTAAACTTTCTCTTGGGGATGATTCTCTTAAGAATCAGGGGGCAACCACACCTTCAGGCTTACCACTACTAGTGGAAACTAGTGGAGAACCCATTGACCTGAGCGCGATGGGGTCTGTAGGGTTTAGTCCTACTCTATTGAAGTTGGGGAGTACAAAAAAATTAGCCTACAGACTTGGTAGCCTCTGTGTAACAGCAGTTCTAGAAACCATGGCCATGAATAGGATACCGAACCCTGTTGCAACCGGGAAAGACGTGGGAAATAACCCCCGGGGCTTAGCCTCTCAGCTTATAAATAGTTTTGGATGGAAATCTTTACCCGGTTTAGGCGGATCACAACAAATTAGAAGCCCCTATGGTAATTTTAATGCAAACGTAATTAAAAATTCAGATTATTTATCGGCTGTTAAAGCAGGTAAAATACCAAGCGGGGCCTTAGTTTTCACCACTTCAAACCCCGGAGGATGGAATAGTGGGGCACCAGGTTCCAGTGGGTTTGATGCGGCTATAGCACGAAATGGGGGTAAAAATCTGTTTAGGGGTGCAATGACTGGGGGCCCAAATGTATATGGCGGGGCAGACAAATTTAGAATGGTGTTGATACCTAATGATACCGTACCCAAAGATGTCAAACCTTACAGTGAAACTGCATCCCAAAGATACGGAGATTTGACCCTTAGTGCCCCCATCACCATACACCAACAACCGGGCCAAGATCCAGAAGAACTGGCAACTATTGTCGTAACGAGGCTTAGCATGGCAGTTGAACAAATGAGAAACCATTACGCATAACCAAGGAGAATAAAATGGGCGGAGATTTACTGATACCACGCTGCGAAGTTTATTGGGGAGACGAGAATATCACCTTCTTTAAAGGCGCAGAGAAATGGCCAGGGTCCGATGGGCCGCAACCATTGGTTTACAATGTAAAAGTCAATATCCATGAGGAGGGCCAAACACCGTCAGGGTCCATGAGTTGGAACCCTAGCGCATTAGCCTACAAAGAATATGAGCGTCTCGTTAGGGATAAATATGATAAGACCATCGTCGTTAAGTACTACTATCCGAGTGGCCCTGCCATTGCGTTTTCCTTTGTGTGGGCTGGACAGACAGAGAGCTATGGGCGCAACATGGACATCACCGTTCGCCTTTACTCTGAGTTGGATGGCCTCTGTGAAGGTTACATAAAGAGCTTTGTCACTGTTGAAAATGGTGTAACCCTCCTTAGGGCATTAGATAGCGTTGAACAACTTTTTGGCATAAAAGAGGCACTTAATCGTCTCTACCCTAATAATACAACTCCTAAAACCTTAATTTCTTTCGCAGACAAAGTGGGTGAGGAGCTAGGAAAAGTTAAAGTCCTGTCAAATTACTCCGAAGGGACCACATTCTCCCAGTCGGTTGAAAATATTGTGGGACAGAATGGGAACATAGCTTTTTTCCACAATCTAATGAGCAGATTACCATCGGGAGGTAGTGGATATGTGTCTAGTGATTTACCTGGAGTAGTTATATTTCCCCCATATTCTTGGCTCGGTAAAAAATTAGAAAACGGTAAGTTAGTGGAAATAGGCTATACTAAAGATGACTATTCTGAGCTAGTTAGCTATAGACCACCTGGCCAGCGATCTAATACATACCCGACTATACGGTTTGGTTATTTCTTAGGGCCTGCTATGATAGACTCTATGACAAAAACTTCAGAATGGTCCCCCGGACAAAAAACCAGACGAAACACCAGGAGCACTAACCCCAAAGTTCAAAGATTTGATGTAACACTGGGCGAAACTGGATTTACCTTTAAATCTACCCAAGACTTAAAAAATCAAGTAACACAAAACGCTAAAAACACAAACGGTGCAGGTGGAACCTTTGGCTCCATGTCTAGGCCAGGTATGAGGCTAGAAGGTAATGAGGAGGGGGAATTTAAAAAGCACCTTCTACAAAGAGAACGGACTGCTAAACTTTCTGCAAATTTGTTTATGTGCCCTGCCTTGACTGGCATTAAGCCATGCGACATAATATTTATTCCTGGGTTTTCCGGGGGATCTATGGAAGATTGGATTGTGAACTCAGTTGAGTACGAACAAAGCGATGGCGGAGTGAATCTATCTATCCAAGCCTCAAGGACGAATGGCCTCGGCACTTTTATGAACCCGCAAATTGGTAAAAATTGGTTGGATGTTGCTGTTAATACCCTAGGGTTAGTTGGTAAGTATGGGTCCATAGAAAATTGGGTCAGGTATGCTTGGTCATTGGATGACGTATTTGCCTACGCTGCAACGGGTCCTGGTTCGTTTAAGTTGAATTCTCAGGAGGCAGCAACTGCCAAGCCCATATCTCAATCACAACCGGCCACCCAATCGACCACTCAACCGACCACTCAACCAATCCCCAACCGGCCACTCAACCAACCCTCAACATTTTCAACCAACCCAATCCCCAACCCCAACCCTGCTGCAAAACCCCTAGGTAGGCCCCTTACAGCAGCAGAGCAAAGGGAGTTCAACTCGGTGGTTATACAATATCCAGGCAATAGCTCGTTAGTCAAAGTTTCAACAAAATCAGATTTTTATCGGTACCTAACTTCCTATGGGCAGAAACCAAAAAGCGACTCAAATTCTGCATACGCTACTTTTGGCTTGGGGGGCATGGTAATTGCAAACCAGTGGTTTGAGTATTTTGTGGCAAACAGGCTCTTCTGATTAGGCCCGTTGACTTTCGGGGGCACCTTACTACAATAGAGATGAATGTGCCAAGCAATAGAGCATGGAACCACACATTCTACTTAAAGAACAAAATGGCCGTAACAACCCTTAAAATCAATCCTCAACTCGACGACAAAAATCGCGCTCGCCTTGAGTCTAAAACCTACGTCAAGGCATACACTGACATCCCGAACAAAGCTCTCCCTGAGACATACCGTCTGGGCCTTGCCACTATCTTCAAAGCATTGACTGGCGAAGATTTTGACATGGAATCCAACACATTTACTGTTCGTGCGGATGCAAACGGTGTATTCAAGCGCCTTTACTCTCCTACTGTCTTCTCTACGGAAGAAAGAGGACTAGTCATCCGTTGGGGTGATCGTGACATCCCCCTGCTAGTAAGCACAGATAAAATCACCACCGAAAACATCGGGAAGGGAACCAAACTTTCCTTCAAGGAAGAACAAATTGGCAAATACAAAGAGCCTGCTCTCGCAGTTTCAGCAACCGCTGACGGTACCCTGTACACGCTGCCAATTCCCATCCGTTCCGCTGACTACGAAGATAAAATCTCAGTAGAACTACTGGATCTGCTCCTCGGTGAGAATCCCGAAGCAATTGCTGAAAAAGTCCAAATCGCAAGTGACCTCAGCAAGCGCGGTGAATCTCTCGGTACCGGCGAGCGCATGGTTGGACCCTTCCTTAAGGTAGCACATTTGCCCCTTGGTGAGTACAATGTAACGACTTACCGTGCCAAAGAAGGTGGTCAATACGGGATCAAATACTTCATGCAAGTGCAAGTTTCCGAGCCCTTTGTTGCTCCGATTCGCACTCAAGTTGAAGGTGAATGGGTCACCGAAGAAAGAGAGGTTTCTGATTGGGCTATCGTCGAACCTAACAATGCCCTCAAGAAGACATTAGCTGCTGATCCAGTTATTACTCCTGACTCTCCTGCTGTGCTCAAAGTCACTGAGCATGGGGACTACAATGGCTTCCCAACCGCAAAATGCGTCCTGAGATGCCAAACATTCGTGGAAGACCCCGAAAGCTTCTCTCTCGCTTTCTGATCTCCACGAGGGAACTGACCCGGATTAAAACTAGCCCCGGCATCAACCGGGGTCTTTCTTTGTCCGACCACTAAACTACTATAGAAACCAAATGCCAGACCCCTATTCAGGTGGTACAGGGAGTACCAAACAAGAAATCGCCATTTTCAATCAAGCCCAAGAATTGAAGAAGGCTAGGGTTTTTTCCTCAGAAAAAGACGAGGGGGAGAATCCAAAAGACTCCGAAGACAAGAAAGGTAAGAAGAAAAAAGAGCCTGTCAGGGTAAGTGAGTTGTATAATAAGGGTATTGCCCTACTAAAGGCGAAGGGTTACATCCTGGACCTCGTAGAAGGCGCACCCCACGTTAATCACCGGATCCTAAAACCTGCGGCCCCCCCGGAAGTCAAAGGGATTAAGTATCCCCATACCTTCAAACCACTTCAAGACATCACCGAAATGGCAGATTTTGAAGACATTGAGAAGGTGTTTTATCCTGGGTTGTGCGAAGATGAAGTTCGAACTTTCTGGGAGCCGCTACACCGTCCGAAACCGGGCGATAGCGATCTAGCTTCTTTTACGGCCCGTCTGTTGAAGATGCAGAAAATCAGCCAATCGAAAAACTTCTACCCAGAGTTTGATTTTGCCCATACGTTTGATCCGATGGCTAGATTGGGGGGAACTGTTGTAACTAATCCCCGGATTTGGGTCCCGGACAGGGATTGGTTTGATCCTGTGCTTCGTCAGGTTAAATTGTCGGATGTATTCACGATTTTTCCAGAAGCTGAGTTAGAAATTCTCAAGCTAATTATTGGGAGGATTGGGGTAGGTAGGTCTAATCACCTCCCACCAGGTAAAGACAAAGCAGTTCAACATACTGCCCGTATGGCAGGGGTTGTAGTTGGTAAGGATCCTGGACTTGGGAAATCCGAATGCTTTAACAGTATGACCGCTGCTTTTTCCAAATGCGGATTTTCGATCTGGACTTTTAAGTCCACTGAAGAACGATTTGGTGTTAAGTCCTTTGCGATGAGTGACATTGCGTAGACTTTTGCGCAAGTAAAACTTCGCTATTTGCTGGAAACCCCTAAGAGCCTCGGGTAGTTGGCTCAACACTAACTAATAATCCTAGAGGATGAAACAATGGGCAATCAGCAGCCAACTTCAATATGGTACCAACATGTTAAAGAGGCTCAACGACTAGGAGTTTACTCCGTACCCTCAAGTGAGGGGAAACGCGAAGCTCCCTATGAAAGTAGGGATGAAGATATAGTCTGCTCTACTGGGAAACCTGTAGCTGAGGGAAACCTCGGGTTGAACTGTAACGAAGTTTGACCGAACAATAGGATAAAGACGACACATCCTTATCTTCTCTTAAGAAATTCCTTTCTGCTGAGGAGACTAAGATCATGATCACAAATGGGTTAACTAGTGGCCCCCTCGGTCAGTAATGTCCGAGAGAAAACTTCTCTAAACGGGGAATACCCTTTGATACTTAAGGGCAACCTACCGTGCTAAGGTATCTTCAGAGTTTTATACCTCAGGCATGAAACCATGGGGATACGAAGCCTAACGACTATCTCGAAAGAGAGTAGGATCAAGCGATCCGAAACGGGAAGATTCCTAAGGGAATATGATATAGTCTGCTCTAAATGGTAACATTTAGCTGGGTTAAGTCCCGGAACGGAACTAGCGACACCGTTTGAACACATGGTATTACAAGTAGAAGACAAGTTCCAAACTTCAGAGCAAATCTGGCCTAAAACCGTCATGCTCCTGAACTCCAATGATTGGAATAGTAAGTTTGCTTATGACCTCGATCCGGGGATTAACTCTCTAGTTCCCCTGGGCGGTAACGCTCAGTAAAAAACACACTCTAAACGGGGGAACTCCTTGCTATAAGGACAATCCCGTGCTAATAAACCTACTCACCTTGAAGTCAAGGAGATTTCTGTGATCAAGAATACCGCTATTCTACATAACGGATATGTAGAAGTAATTGTTGAATCTAAAATTTACAAGCACTCTGTTTTTCTAGATGTGGAGGATTTCGCAAAAGTTGGAAAAATGCGAGTATCTAACACAGGGTATGCCTACTGCTCTAAGGAAGGCATGGGGTCTGTTGCAAATCTGATAATGGACCGCTTACCAAGTCGCACAACTGTGGTTGACCACATCAATGGTAACAGGTTAGACAATAGAAAACAGAATCTGAGAATTGTGTCTCAGCAAGGTAACACCCAAGCCCGGCGTACATGGGCTCGAAGTAACACGGGGACGATAGGTATTTCCTATCGGGAAAACAACAACTACAAATACTATCGTGTTCACTTGACGCACCCCGTTACCAAAATAAGATTCACTAAGCAGTTCAACATAAACAAACTCGGCAAAAGGAAGGCGTTTGAAATGGCGCAAACCCTCCTGAAGGAAAAGAAGATCGAGTTTGGTTATTTGGAGTAGGTCACGCCTAACGACTATCCCGAGAGGGAGTAGGGTCAAGTGACCCGAAACGAGTGTCCCCTTCCAACCTAAAGGAAACGAAGGGTGAAGATATAGTCTACTCTGAATGGTAACATTCAGCAGGGTAAACCCCTGGGGAAAGATTAACGACCTTTCTTTAATACAAGGTATTGACCGCATCAAGCTAATCAGCACATTCAGAGAATATGAGGTAGCAAAAAACAAGGAAAATCTGGGAGGCACCGTATCTGAAGGCACCCCTGACCTCAGGCCAAAGTCTCATATACCGTTCCTCGAAGAAAAACTAGGGGTAAGCAAAGATGCTTTGTATCTATGGTGCTTAAGGCTTTGTACTGATAGGTTCCTAGACATCATCAACGACGATTCTGATCCCACCATTAATCGCCTCCAAGTTGAAGTCCGTTATTGGACGACTCGGCAAAGAATTCGATTCAAGGCAGATGTTACCCAGGCCCTAGTCAATGCTATGGCGTTTGCTCATTTTATCCGCACAGGAAACATAGATGAAAGAATGCCGGAATTGACACCCAATGTCCTTTATGATTACCTGGAGAGCCTCTATTTTGTGGGGGTTGACCCCAGTTGCCAACACTTAATGCCTTTACTTAAGGATAACTGGTGCAATGTAGGTAGACCCTCTACCCACTACTATCAGGGATTCAGAGAGCTAAGGTGGGAATCAGTCAAGAAGTCAATTTCACTTGGCCGGGAAATGCTCTTTGATGAGACTACTGGCGCTAGGAAGGAAACTAAAGAAAAAACTTCCCTGATGATCATCAAGGAGATGATTGAAAAGTTAGTCCTTAGGGATGGCTTTAAAATTGGTGGCGAAGCTTCCTACATCATCGAAAACTGGGAAAACTGCCGCTATGCCCAAGAGGACCTGGTCCGCGAGGCAATCGGGCTATTGGGTGAAGTCGAAGGTGTCTACAAAAATAGGATCCTTGATCCTAAAGCTAAATGCCAAGACAAATGGATGGCAAACGAGGGCTATTCACCAGATAGGGCTGAAATTCTTAGGAAAGAAGCTTGCGAAAAAATGTTTGAAGCGAAGGGGGTAAAAGTATGAACTTACATACAAACGACCAGGATACTTTCGTGGACTCATTTACATACGAATGCCAAAAGCAACTAAGACTTAAAGAACAACTAGAATCGGAAGGTCTTAGTTGCATCGATGATCCCGCTAATCTTTACGATAAAGTCGGGACTGTACAAGAAGTCGAAACCTACTGCCAGCTCTATACCCCTAGACTCTTGGCTAAGTTGTGTGTAAAGGGCATCGAAGACCTGGAACATGCATTTTTTCTGGTTCCAATTTGGCAGATTGTCAAGTATAACTACGTTATCCCGCAACCCGGTGAGTATTTTTCTTCCAACTACATTGTTGGTGTCAGGAGGGTGAATGATAAAGTTTCGGGGCTATGCCTCGGATTCTTGCCTAGCTTGCGGTTACCTTTAACCTGATGTCCATTGGTGGTATCCCACAATGAAGGAACTATTTGAGTCTAACTTACCGGATACTCCAACACCGTTGAATTCAACAGGTGGCTATAAAAATGCTGCCGGTTCTTTTCCAATTGGTAAGAGTCTTCAAAGAAAGGTAAAATCCAGGGATGACCTAAGCCAACCAAAAGGTGACCTAAAAGAGGAATACCGCAAAGGCAACCAATCGGAAAAACCTAGACCCAACAACCCCCTAACAACAACGTCTGGCTCAGAAAACAACGCAGTTGACCGTTATTTCGGGGCATTCAGCATTGAATCCAAACGCCATGTTAGGGACTTGTTGGCTAAGCACCCCTTATTCGGCAAAGAGGGCAACGTCAGACTCAATAGGACTGAAAACAACACCAGAGCCGTCCTTCACAATGACCCCATTAAAATCATCAACAATGGTGGAAGCATAACTTACGAAAAACCCTGAAACAAAATGACAAACAAGCACATTGACCCGGCAATTTACCTCCAGAATTCTGTTCAGAAGAGGGGGAAATCCTCAGCAGATGGTGTCTACCTGACTCACATTGTAGTTACCACGTTGATTTCGGATGAACCTCAAGTAACTTTTGAAAATTTTGCAGCTAGTGATGACGCCATTAGTGATTTTAACCAATCTAGCCCCGAATGGAATGAAATCCTAGTTAGGTTAAGAAGGGATAAAAATGACATTATTCAATCCATCATCCACAGGGAAAGTCATTTACTAGAGTTCATTACGGAAGGCCACGACCTATCGCTTTGCGTCATTATTCCGTCCATCCAAGTAAGTGATTTTGAAGGTGAAGTGAGATACTACCAGACTTTGCTTAAAAAAGTTGCACAATTTGCAGGAAGTACGCCTACTCAAGTTAGATTCACGATTGGGGTCGCTTGCATTTCATGGTCTGAGATGGTAGAGTCTGGTGATGCGCAGGAGATTGATGTTGGGTTCTGATTGCCATCGGTTGCTATCGATTGCCACCAGTCCGACTAGACCCGTGTTGACAGCTACGTGCCATCTGTGCTAAGGTCTCATCGTTAAACCAAGGGTTTGACACCAAAACAGTTACAATTTCGCTCCACACACAATCTATGGATTTTAACTATTATCAAAATCGAGCCCGGGAAACCGCCATCTACCCTAATATGGGCTCAGAATTCACCTACCCTGCTCTTGGCCTCGTTGGTGAAGCTGGCGAAATCGCAAATAAACTTAAGAAGGTTATCCGGGATAATTCCGGCATTCTTTCAGATGAGGTCCGAAAATCTGTTTCTGATGAGCTTGGGGATGTGCTTTGGTATGTTGCCCAATTAGCCACAGAAATGGGGACCGACCTTAATGCAATCGCACAGCAAAACATTGACAAACTTGCATCTAGAAAGGAGAGAGGGGTCATCGCAGGAAGTGGGGATAACCGATGAGTGCCCCTGACCGTACTCCCAACAAAGTGGCAATTCCACCCAAAAATAGACCCGTACTAAAGGCATCTGATTGCTCCTTCCAAGAGATGAGAACCATCTCATGTTCCCTTCCTGACCTTGCTATTCTTCTGTCCTACTTCCAAGTGGAGTATGGTTTGGCACATACGGAATCCCTGTGGAATATCTATACAGAAATAGCAAATTGTGATGAAGAAGTCTTTACAACGAAGAAACACATTTGCAAGCAATTCAGTGAAGCCTTAAGTGACTACCGAGAAATTGAATCATCAGAACCCCCATCTTACAAAATGGGATCTCCGCTGGATTCAGCTAGCTGAAGACATTAAACTCTGGAGCAAAGACCCTTACAAAAAAGTCGGTTGCGTCTTGGTCAAGGAAAATCGCATAGTTTCTACTGGGTACAATGGCTTCCCAAATGGAATAGCAGATACTGCGATAAGGTTGAATGACAAGACTTTCAAAAATAATGTAATCATTCACGCTGAGAAAAATGCCATTGTATGGGCGGCCAAAGAAGGTGTGTCCACTGACGGCTGTTCGGCTTTCATCACTTTCCCGCCATGCAGCGGATGTGCTAGTGTGCTCATTGGTGCAGGGATCAAAAGAATCGTCTGCCCTAACTTGAATTCCTACCACGGAAGCTGGAAAGATAGCCTAACTACAGCAAGTGACATCCTCTATGAGGCCGGAATACCTGTTTTATACTATGAATCACTATGAATCCTGACGGAATTGTTAACCCCTTGGAATTAACTATGGGGCAAAAATTTGAACTAGAGAGGATGGGTAGAGTTATAGACTCCACTACTGATCTAAAAGCCCTTCAAGGTCTGTGCAAGCAATTGCTACAGGCATGGATGTCCCAGAAAGCAGCCACAGCTTGGGTAATGCGGGAGAATCTACCGGGTCCCCCTAACTATTCGTCAAATAACGATTGAAATTAAACGCAGTTATTCAAGGATCAGCTTGATTTGATTGCCGGGGCAGGAGGACTCTAGGGGTTTAACCTATGCCCTAAATTGACACTAAAAGACCAAACACCAAGCAAAGAGAGAGAAAATGGCTTACACAATTGAAACCTTCCGCAAAGCCGTAAATGGTGATGAGAAGTCCATTGAGGAAACTATCGTTCAATTCACACCATTGGTTCACAAACTTGTGAATATGTATTTATACATGGTGCCCAAACACATGGAGAAAGACCTCGTTCAAGAGGGAAGGATTGGCATTGTCAATGGCATCAGAACCTTTGATTTGAGCCGCAACGTAGTTCCCATGACTTGGATGTTTTGGAAGGTCCGTGAGGCCATCCAGGGGGCTGCTAGGAAGGAAAATAAGCACCCTAAGTACACAGAGAGCATTGATGAAGTTGATGTCGGCTACGAGGGTGAAATAAACCCTAAAATCGATGTCCCACAAATTAAGAAAATTTTATTGGATCGTTACGGCGGACCCGATACGCAAGGGTTCAAAATCATTTGCTCGAAGTATGGCCTATTTGATCACACCAAGTTGACCCAATCCGAAATCGCAAAGGAGTTTGGAGTAACCAAACAAGCGGTAAGTAGCTGCGTGGCCAGGTTCACGACATCTTTCCGAAAAAAGCACCCTGAGCTAATCGATCTTTTTCGATGATAGGGTAAATTTACCTTAAATCCTACAAACCCCTTGGGATAATGACCACAGTTATTGCCACTAAAGTTTTTGATAAAAACTGCGAAATTTGCAAGCACATGAGCAGGCACGATAAGTCTGTTATCGAGGGCTTTCCAGAGATTGCTTATCAGGAAACGGACTTAGATGACATTATCAGTCATGGAAACGACCTAACAAAAATTAGAGTCTACCAGTGCCTAGAGAGACACGCAATCAATGCGGATTATACCATAGACCTGCCAGTTTATGTATTTCTAAGGAGTAATGGCAAATTCCTTGGGCACCATGTTGGTGCTGCTACTTTATCTGAATTTCGTGAAAAGGTCAAACAAATTTTAGCGGCAAAGGAGGTACCGTGAATTGGGAACACATGTTATTTGCTCTTTGTACGGGATTTCATTTTCCCGTTTGGACAACCTACTAGCCATTCAGTTGGCTTTTGATAAAGCCGTAGCTACGATGGGTGCCACGGTTTTAAATAAATTTTCCCATCAATTCACACCCCAAGGTGTTACCATAGTGTACGCATTGGCTGAAAGCCATATATCTTGTCACACTTTCCCTGAAATGGGTTCTGTGGCGCTGGATTGCTATACTTGCGGCAGTATGGATCCTAAGTCAGGGATGCAAATTCTCATTGATTACTTCAAGCCCATAGAAATTAGATTACAGGAACTATCACGATGACTAAAAGAACAAAACTAGTAAAGAAAGCCTTAAAAGATCCTTCCCTCTATACAGAAGGGGAGCTGTCTTATTTTGCCAAATGGTTGCAGGAACATAAGAGAATGAAGGCCCTCAAGAAACGTGCCCAACTTGAAGATAGCACGCCCGGGAGCAACCCACCCGTTGACTTTCATTAAGGACTTGCTATAATGGCAGTGTTACTGACTAAGTGACTGACTGACTGACCAACTAACCAACCAACAATGACAACCACAAAAAACGACCAAGGTGTCCTTAACCATTTTGCCATCGAACCCGAAATGACCCTAGTTGATGAAGGCTATAGGCCAATGGTTGCGTGGGATAAGGCCGGTGAAGCCCTAAATGGGAGATTGGCTATGCTTGGAATTATCGCAGCTCTTGGTTCTTATGCTGTTACTGGGCAAATTATTCCCGGTATCTGGTGATTTTCACCTGGACGCATACCAACTCAAACTAATACCAACTCAAAATGGCAAAAGTCAAATCACTAACCAATCAACGGGAAATCGTTCCATCTGAAAAGAAAACATACCAGGGAAACTCAAAAAGAACGAAATTCTCTGCAACTTCTGCTAATCCAAACCCCAAAAAGAAATATCGCGGGCAAGGTAAGTGATTTTACAACTTAACCCTGCGTTGCCTATGGAAACACCTAAAGGTAAGGGTTGGGCTCACTTCCTTATTGACTACTCACAGGAACATGATCTCCTTTGGGTAGTCTTTTTAGACGGTAATGGGGAATGCTGGACGTTTCCTAATCCACAAGTAAAAATCACAACAAATTTCTCTATCGGAAGAAATGACGTTTTTAACAATGACCCTGGCAGTAGCGTTAGGGAGTGTCCTCGGTAATTTATCGCTGATTTACATCCTCGGTAGAATTGCTATGTATGGGGAGTACAAGAAAAACAAACAAATCATCGAACAGTTTCAAAAAGCTCAAATTGAGCTTACCGAAGCGATAGTAAAAGAAAATGATCGAATGGCCAAGTATGCCAAACTTGAAGGTTATAGCAACTAACAGTTGACTATCCTTAAAACAAACAAATACCAAACAATTTCTATGACCAAATGATAGCATAGAACAATGCCCAGCATCAGAGAATACAGAGAACCCTACAAAATTAACGGTGCTTTTGAGTACCCTGAATACTTCAAAATTTATCAAAAAGCCCGCCTCTCCATCTGGGGACCAGAGGAAGCTCAGTTTGAAAGTGATGTCCGAGACTGGCAGAATGCCACTCAAGATGAACGAGAGATTATTGGAGGTATTCTCCGTGGTTTTACTCAGTTAGAGTGTCACGTTAGTGATTATTGGTCCAAGATTCCTGACTGGTTCCCTAAACACGAAATCGCGGCAGTAGCGAGAGCATTTGCCTTCTCCGAAATAGTCCATGCAGAGGCTTACAATCTTCTTTCAGACACTCTTGGACTTGATGAGTTTGAGGCATTCCTTCCGGGTGAGACCAAGAAAAACACAAACCTGCGCGAGACAGATATCTCGCAGAACAAGAAGCAAAACGTTTAAAACGCCAGAATGACAAATTCGCAAGAATGCAACGTTTACGTATGGTTTGATAAGAGAGTACCCTTCTATGTCGGAATAGGGGGGGAAAGCAGACTCAGGTCTAAACGTAGAAATAAGTGGGCCACCAACCGCCGAAAAGAATGTGAGATTCGGGGAGATTTTCTCCAGGAAATAGTGTTTTCAGGGTTAAGAACATCGTGTGAAAACATAGAAAAACATCTTATTCTATCGTGGAAGAGCGTTAAGGAAGACGGTTTACTATTCAATTTCACAAAGGGTGGAGAAGGGGGAGAAACTTTCTCGCAGCTGCCTCCAGAAAAACAAGAGAACGTCAGAAACGGGGCTCGAAGGGTAGCTGAAGTCTACGCTCATCAGAACGGAACTTTAGTTGGTCATCGCCATTACTCCGAGAAAACAGGTTTGTTTGACCCCAGATACACTGAAAACCTCCTTGAGTGGTGTAAAGCGGGGTCAAAAGCTCAGTCCTTGGAAGATAAAGCCACCGGAGGAAAAAGAGGCTCTAAAGTTCAGCACGCACAAAAGTGGATGTGTACGGTCACAGGGCATGTATCCACCCCTTGTGGTCTCAGCAGCTATCAAAAAGCACGGGGTATTAACACTAAAAATAGGGAGAGACTTCAATGAGCATCAGGAACTATAGGGCAGCCTACAAAACTGAACAAGGTTTCGAGTATCCCTTCTTCTTCGAACAATACCAAAAAGCTCTTTCTTCGGTTTGGCGCCCGCAAGAAGTGTCTTTCGAGAGTGACATTCGAGACTGGCAAGATGCTTCCGAGAGTGAGCGTGAAATTGTTGCAGGAATCCTAAGGGGATTTACGATCCTGGAAACGCATGTGTCTGACTACTGGGCGAAAGTTCCTATTTGGTTCCCTAAGCATGAAATCGCTGCCGTAGCAAGAATGTTCTCTTTATCGGAAGTGGTTCATAGTGAAGCGTATAACTTGCTATCTGACACTCTAGGACTCAACGAATTTGAAGCATTTCTTGGAGATCCCGTTGCCCAACAAAAGATCGGGTATTTTCTTGAAGATCGCTCGGTTAAACAATCTTTGGCTGTGTTTTCGGGTGCGGGTGAGGGAGTCTCTTTATTCAGTTCTTTTGCTGTCTTACTTTCTCTTAATCTTACTAGCAAATATCGTGGACTGTCACAAATTATCTCGTGGTCAATTCAGGATGAGCAGCAGCATAGCGACACAGGAATACAACTCTTCCGAGAGTTAGTGAAAGAGGATCCTCTAACCCCAAACGAGGCAGAGGTGATTTTTCAAGGGTTTGAAGCTGTTCTCCGCAACGAGGACGCATTTCTTAATCAAATCTTCGAGGGTCGTTCACTTGAGACCATAACCCTATATAACACTAAGCAATATCTTCGATGGCGGGCGAACGACAGGCTAACTAAACTGGGGATTTCTGTACCACTCTTTCAAGTAGACCTAGAAGCTGCGAACGTAATCAAGCAGTGGTTCGACCCTATTGCAGCTGGTGCCACAAGCACAGACTTTTTCTCTCAAGCTAAGTCAGGAGATTCCTATGTTTCAAAACCCACTCAAGACTTTATGGGAGTAAACCTAAAAACTCTGAACCTGGTTTTAGTGTAATGCACAAACACCACATCATCCCTAAGCACGCCGGGGGGTCAAACGACCCGGGTAATATAACCCCCCCTATACCGGTTGTAAGGCACTCTATGTTTCATTGGTGTGAGTGGCATAGAACTGGAAATGAACTAGACAGAATTGCTTGGAAAACTTTATCAGGCTTAATTGACCGGGAGGAAGCTAGAATTCTAGCCTGTAAAGAGCAAATAAAAAGAGCCATTAGGGAAGGTACTCACCACCTTCTCCCGCAAAATAGAACATGGGATCAGTCTTTAAGCTCTAAGAAAAGTGCCCAGACATCTTTAGAACGGGGTACTCTCAACCTCCTAAAGTTCAATACAACCGGAGAGCACTCTATAAGGGTATCAGAGCACCAGAAAAAACTAGTTGAAAGCGGTACTCACCATTTCTTGAGGGGTAACGAAACCTGGGATAGATCTGCTGTCGCCAGGGAAAATGCTAGGAAACAAATCCTGAATGGAACTCTTCCCTTACTATCACAAAATAGGAAGTGGGACTATAGCGCCATTGCTAAAGAAGCTAGGGAGAGAATGGATAATAGTTTAGTGGCGGCGTTGGTTAGGAAACAGACAGTTAATCGCCGCATAAATTCAGGATGGACAGATGAAAAAATCAGATTCATTAAAGAGCAGTTACCCTGCTCATCTGGTAAGCTATTCAAGCTTTGTAAACAAAATTTTGAATGGCCTTTTTCCAGAGGTGTAATACAGAACATCCTCAAAGTTCTAAAAAGCGAGGATTTAAAAGACATTTTTAATCTTGACTATAGAGTAGAATCATGACTGCAGAACTTACACACCCTAGCTGGATGAATGAGGAGGCTCTCCATACCCTGTCCTCTGGCTATCTCCTACCCGGTGAAACTCCCCGTGACATGATGACTCGACTCTCGTCAACAGCGAGTAAGATAAACGATGACCCTACTTTGAATGAGGATCTGTTTCACTGCTTGTGGTCTGGCTGGATTGGTGCTAGTTCCCCTGTAGCTTCTAATTTCGGTACGAATCGTGGTCAATCCATAGCGTGCTTTTCAACTCATCTCACCGATAGTGTCTCCTCTATTTATTCCCACCTGAAAGAAGTAGCTCAACTGAGCAAAAGCGGTGGGGGCGTAGGTAACTATTTCGGTGATGTTCGTCCCGCTGGTTCTCCGATTACCGGTGGTGGGAAGTCAATCGGCGTTGTCCCCTGGATGCAACAATACGACTCTTGTGCAAGAGTTGTTTCTCAAGGCGGAGTCCGAAGGGGATCTTTTGCGTTTTATCTTCCGATTGACCACCCCGACGTTCCTGAGCTTCTACGTGCAAAAGACCACACAAAAGGGGATCCAAGAAACTGGATCGACTCAAACATAGCTTTAACTATCTCGGACGAGTGGATAGAGTCAATGATTGCTGGGGATACACACAAGCATGAACTATTTGCCGAAGTTCTTAAAACGAGAATGATTTCGGGGAGCCCCTATCTGATTTTCATCGACAACGCTAATAACCAAAACCCTGAGTGCTACACCGAGAGAGGACTCTCAGTCAAGACCAGCAACTTGTGCTTCACTGCAGACACTCTTGTGGCTGTTGCCGACGGTAGAAACTCTGTCCCAATTAGGGACCTGGTGAACACTTCTTTCCCGGTATATTCAGCTTATTGGCGCACGCACCAAACCGCAGCATCGAAGAATCAGTGGGTTACTGAGATTAAAAAAGCTGTTGCGTTCAAGACAGGGACTCAAGAGGTTATTGAAGTAGGGCTTGAGGACGGAAGCACTTTTAAATGCACCCCAGATCACCTCTTGGCTCGAAGAGATGGCCTATGGGTGGAAGCTCAGCACTCAGTAGGAGAAATTCTTGAGCCCTTTTCCTCCTTTGTGAATGAATTTGGGCACAGAATGATTAACACCACGACAAATGGTCACAATAGTCAAAGCCGCGTCACTAGTATTCAGAGCATAGGTGTAGAGGATGTGTATGATCTGCGCGTCGAAGACAATCACAACTTCTTCATTGTTACAAAAACCGGGGATATTAACTCTGGGGTCCTTGTTCATAATTGTTCAGAGATCTTTCTCCACACAGACGAGAACCACACTTTTGTATGCGTTCTTAGCAGCCTGAACCTTAGCCGCTATGACGAGTATAAGAACTGGAAATCCCCAATCTCGGGGCGCACCGTCCCTCAAATTGGCATCCACCTCCTAGAGGCCGTAGTTAGCGAGTTCATTCGCAAAGCGAAAGATAAAGTTGGTATGGGAAGAGCTGTTCGATTTGCGGAGAAGAGTCGTGCCCTTGGCTTAGGGGTTATGGGTCTCCATTCGCTTTACCAATTACACGGACTACCGGCCAAGTCCCATGGGGCCAGGGCACTAAATATCGAAACCTCACGCTGGATAAAAGAAGAAGCTGTTAAAGCTTCCAAGGAACTAGCGGAAAGGTTCGGAGAACCGGAATGGTGTAAAGGGACAGGGATGCGTCACACACACCTGATAGCAATCGCCCCGACTAAGACAAACAGTGTAATCTGTGGCGCAGGAACCGAAGGTATTGAACCCAGGGATAGAAATTACTACGTTGCTAAACAGGGGAAGGGTACTTACGTCCGAAAAAACCAGTACCTTGAAAAAATCTTTTCCGAAAGGGGTATTGGCCCAGAAGTTTGGGATCAAATTCTAGAAGCTAAAGGCAGTGTTCAAGGGCTTGACTGTTTGACCGACCATGAAAAAGAAGTCTTTAAGACAGCACGGGAAGTTGACCAATTTGAGCTAATTAAACAAGCATCAGATCGTCAACCGTTTGTATGTCAAGGCCAATCCTTGAATTTATTCCCCGACCCCGAATCAGATGCTGCTTACATTACTCGCCTACATCTTGCTGCCTGGAAAATGAAGTTAAAGTCCCTTTATTATCTTAAGGGGAGCAGCTTATTGACAAATAAAGAGGTTGTACCCGCTTTGATTGTTACTCGCGAAGGTTGCCCATGGTGTGTAAAACTAAAAGAAGAATTATCTGCCGAAGGGGTACGTTACGAAGAAATCACAAAGGCAGAAGCCGAAGAAAAAGGTTTCTGGGACCCCGAATGGAAGACTGTACCCCAACTGTGGCTCTATAAGAAGCACATCGGGGGTTATACCGAGTACATACAGTACAAAGAAGAAAGCAGTGTCTTAAAGTTTAACCTACCCACAGAAACCACCCCCGAATACACAGACTGCACAGCTTGCGAGGCTTGACCCATGACAAAAAAGAGGTACAAATCGTACCCTGAACTATCCAGGGATCAAAAGAAACTAGTCGAAGAGCATAGCTGGATTGCTGGTCGATTAGCTTTTGGAGCCAAGTGTTTAACAGGTGGTAATACAGGTTCTCTCACTAGGGAGGATCTAGAGTCCATAGCAAACTTTGCTCTTTGCGTAGCTGCTACCAGGTTTGACCCCGACAAACACGTTAAATTCAGCACCTACGCCTGGAAAAATGCCCGAGGCTACATCCAACATGCCCTTCGGGATTATTCCAGGCTTGTGAAAACCCCCCGATGGATCGCCAAGTATCGCAATGAAGTCCTAGGGCTTTTACAGGAAAACATGAGCTACACTGATATAGCAAAAAAGCTAAACATTGACGAGGCTAGAGTCCTGGAATGCCAACTATCAGAAAACAATTACCACATCTCATATGACTCCCAACCTGAAGACTGGGTAGATACTGATTTTGTTTATAGCCCAGATGAGGCTCGGACGCTGCTCTTATCAGATGATCTAGCTGAAGCTTTCAGTGTATTGTCAGACGAAGAAATGGACCTCATGGTTGATTACATCAGTGATGCAGTCATGAGGGAAGACCAACACCACTGGGCATCAGAGAAATTCCAATCCCTTAAACAAATAGCCCATGGACTTCCAAAGGCCACAAATTGAATTACCCCTAGAAAAGGAACTAATTCCTTTCAAAATTAGGGAAAAAATTAATCTTCTATCCAGACAAGAGCTGGAAGAATACCTTGTTGAAAGTTCTTGTCTACTAATAAAGCTATCGGCTCAGACCACGGCCCTATTGGACTACATAGAGGAACTAGAGGGTAAAATTTTGGAAATTCGGTAGTTAAAAATGCCAGTCAATCCGGACGATAAAAATTGCGTCAGGGATGAAATGCGCCGGTTCAAAGCTGGCAAACTTCATTCTGGTTCTGGCAAGGCTGGCAAGGCTGGCCCAGTAGTTGAAAATCCTAAGCAAGCAATTGCGATTTCATTATCTGCTTGCAAAAGGGGCGACTATGCTGAGGCCTTACAATCAATTGGATTCTCCCAGGAATCTGCAAATAGGGTTTCTAAGATGTTGGAGTCCGGTGCATGGGATAGGCAATTCGATAAGGGCAATACTGGTGGGAAAACCCCCAAAGAAAACAAAACTACCAGAGCCCAAGGTTTATCAACCATAGATATTGACAATAAGCCGGGGAAACAAAAAGGTAGTCAAGGCAAACTAAAAGATAATGAGTCCGGTAAATTGCCGCCTTTAGCTACCCCTAGCGAAAATCCACAACCTGACCCTAGATCTCTGCAATTAAAGGGTTTGCGTTCATTTGAGGAACCACCACAGGGGTTGACTACTGGCAAGGTATGTCCACCAAGGAAGCCAAGGGAAGACTCTAAAGTGCCCACAGCACAACCAAAGGTAGACTCCCAAGAAGAAATGCCAAAGAACCCTAAACCTGAGCAGTCTGAGACGCAGATGGCCCAAAATAATCGAAATAAATGTACCCCATCTAGGGAGCAAGGGGCAGGACCGGGGTTGACGTAGTTAGGTCTGGATGTGATGAAGCGGGTAAAATAGTAATAGATACCCGAAACAAGATGCCCCAATTCACTGCAGAGAAATTCTTAGATTTTGTCAATAACCGTAGAACAGACAACCCCCTTCAAGAAAGTGCCTTTTTGGATTTTGCCAAGGCGGTTTTTGCTAAACAACCCGAACTATTTACAGATGAAGCTAGTTGGGTTAAGAAATATCGTACACCCTACAAACCACCAACTCCCACTAGGCCACCAACCCCAAAGCAGTATGTTTCCAAAGAGTCTCTGGCATATATTTGGCAATGTGCCCCAAGCTTGATTTTAGATTCTGAAGTTGCCGAACTTAATAGATGTCTAGAAGAATTTGCAATCACAACTCCGCAAAGAATTCGCCACTTCCTTAGTCAAACTGCGCATGAATCTGGTGGTGGTCGCTGGAAGAAAGAGTTGGCTTCGGGTTGGGATTACGAAGGTAGGAAAGATCTGGGAAATACCCAACCGGGGGATGGCCCCCGCTTCAAAGGTGCCGGTTACATTCAACTCACCGGTAGGGCAAACTATCAGGACTTTGCCAATTTTATCAAAGATCCACAAGTTATGCAAGGGGTTAATTACGTGGCGGATAAGTACCCATTTTCCTCGGCAGGTTTTTGGTGGTTTAATAATGGTATGAATGCCTTATGTGATAAGAATCCCACCGTAGAGCAAGTTACCCGCAGAGTAAATGGTGGTTATAATGGGTTGGAAGACCGCAGGATGTACTTCAATAGAAGTCTCAATGTTATTAAGTGATGCCCATAGAATAGTAGGTAGGTAGGTCAAATGTCTAAAAGAGAATGGGATAACCCAATAAGGGGACCGTGGAACCCAGTAATTCATAGCTTGCTTAAAGCCATCGATAACCACATGATGCTTTACTTGAAAACTAAACAACATTGGCATCTTCAAAAGGCCCAAGATCTTCGCGTATATGTCAAAGACCTTAAGGATTTCATCAAATCCGAAGAAGACCGAGAGGTAGTTGACAAAGGCAGCGATCACAGGGTATAATAGGTGTATGCGGCTTAACAGCCCGATAACTCAAAACTCCCCCATAACAAATGGCATCTCAACTAAGCAACGACGACAAATACCAAAAGCTCATGGAGCGTTACAAAAAGTTACGCAGAGACCCGGCCAAGCGGGTTGAATCCCTTAGGGCCCTAGACGCTGCGCAAAAAATGGATATTGATGGGTTGGTATCTGAGGATGTAGTCACTGCTTGGCAGTATCTAGGTTAAAGGCACCGTGTGGCAAATGCTGAAGGACAATTCGACTTTGTTGCACCTTCAGGCAATGCGCCATCAAGTTCTGAGATTCTGAAGTCCAAATCAAATGCTGTCGGGGGTGGTCGTAAAAGGTGCTCTATCGGTAAAAGCTGCTCAGCAACTTGTATCGAAGGGGTGAAGACTTGTCTTGTCGAGTTGCCTGATGTTGTTGTGGGTTCTCTGATAAAAGTAAGGGACAGGATTTTTGGTGTTACCAAACCAGTTGCCTCTACCCCTGTCCAAAATCCCCCAATTAAGAACCCCCCTACAGAAAAGAATTCATCACCAGTAAATAAGCAAACTCAAGACAAAGAACACAACTTAGGACTATTTTTTGGTCAAGCTATTCAAAGGTTTCGCACCCTTATAGGCAGAATAAATGCTGCCAAGAAACTAAAGAAGCAACCAGTTCCTAAGACCCCCAAAGAAACTGTGGCACGGACCCGGCCCTCAGCCCCAATGACTGCCCATAAGCATGGTGATATCCCTGCAGATAAGGTAAGAAAAGTCAGAGAGGTCGCCAGTAAGTTATTAGACAAAATGAAAAGGCTAGGCCCCGAAGGCACTATAAGTATCGATGGCTCAGAGAAAGCAGATAAAGTAAAGTGGAGCGCAGTCGAAGGATCAGGCTCCCGGGTATTGGGTGCAGGGGGCTTTGGGGCATTCCTGAAGGTACCTACGAAGAAATTACTTGGATACTCGGATGGAATGCCTAATGAAATAGGCGTTAAGGTAGGGGATATTAGTAGAACTGAGGCTACCTTAATCAAAAAACTGGGGGAAGTCGGTTTGGGCCCCAAATTAATAGCCTCCAGATTCGTAAAGAATGCCCACAGCAACATGGATAACGGTACCATCCACAAAGGCATGATTGCTATGGAAGTTGTTCCAGGGGTCCCCCTTTACAAGGCCCCTCAAAAGATCAATGGCATTGACAAAGATGACGCTTACAACATTACTATGGGAAAATTGCATAAACTAGGGTATGCCCACAATGATGCTAAGGGAGACAATTTGATTATTGATGATAAGGGGGTGGCTAGGTTTGTTGATCTGGGGCTATCTCAGAAAAACTGGAAAGCAGCCTTATCTGAAGCTTTAGGTGGATGGACAGGGACTAACTTCGCGATGACAAATTACCCGACAGGCAAACAAGCTGATGTGTTGGAAAGGAATTTCAGTAAAGTGATGACAGAAATGGAAAAGGACGGATTGACGAAGAGTGAGGCTAAAGATATAGCAACATTCGGCATTCAACATTCTGCAGAATCATTTAGAAGGGGGGTATGGGAAAAAGTCAGCAATCAGAACGCACGTAAGTATATCAATATGTATTATGAAGGAGTCTAATAGGGGTATGGCGTTTCAAGGGTCAATGACAGGGGCACCCCCCTGCTCAAATGGGCTAAGTCCCAAGGATTTCGCCATAGCAGCCCAACAACAACTGAACTTTTACACCCGGCATCTATCCCCCAAGTTTTAACCCAACTTACCGGAACGCGGGTAAAACTAGACAGTGCCCCCCCATCTAGTTCGCAATGACGGTGATCGTCTTCCCAGATAGCCCCACCAATGGGCAATTATTCCCGGAAATCCCCGTCCCCGGCGTTAATCAATACAAGTGGAACGCTGCAGCTTTGACATGGGAAATTGTTCCCCAAGGCGGCGGTGATGAAACTCTGGTGACCATCGACCCCAATGTTGGTCTTACCTTAACTGGTCAAAACCTGTCAACGCAATATAATACCTTAGTAACCGATGCGGAACAAAGCGTCCCTGTCGGGGGTGCAATCGCTCAGCCCGCATCTGTGTGGAAGACGAGAAATCTTGTCCAGGTTTTAGATGCGATTTTGTTCCCTATTTTGCAACCAACATACACAATCCCCACAATTTCCCTTTCTTTCTCTCAATCCGGCATTAAAGAGATCGGGTCTGCACTTTCTCAGGTACTAACAGTCACTGGAATCAAAAACGATGCAGGAGCCTTCGGAACTTTAACCCTTAGGAAAGATGGCTCTACGATAAGCAACGTATCTAGTCCATCGGGTTCCCCCCACGCGAATGTACCGGACCAATTCGGCTACACCAACCCGAACAACCCAAACTTTTCGTACCCCCACAATTACACCGATAACCTAACCGTGACGGCAGGCACAACAACATGGGATGGTACTGGCGGTTTCGCATCGGGCCTAGCAAAGAAAACTAATAAAGGGTCTACCGATGCTCGCCCCCCAGCATTACTATCCGCCAATGCCCCCCAATCCCCTGGTGCTCTAACTTCGAGTTCGGCATCTATTAACGGCATCTACCCTTACTTCTGGGGTAAATCCTCGGCAGCACCATCCGCAGAGTCAATCGCAGCGTTAATCGCAGCTGGTACGACTACGAAAGTTCTTGCTTCGGCAAGCGGGGCGATTAGTGCTACATTTGACGCTTCAGCAGAATATATTTGGTTCGCTCATCCTGCGGCAGATACCACAAAGACAAAGTGGTTTAATACCCCCTTAAACCAAGGGTCGATTGGTGCCGGAAATTTCATCCTGCCCCCGAACACCCAAGCTGTTAATTCCCCGAATGGGTATTGGTCCGGCATCAACTATAAAATTTACATCAGCGACTACGCCACGAATACGAGCGGCACTATACAACTACTCAATTCTTAATATGCCCTTCATACTAAATCCATATTGGACAAGCCCATCACCCACTATAGAGGTGGCATTCGGGTTCACTACGGCCCCTGTCGTAAACGTAAGCGAATTTGAATTGGCTGATGGCCCTTATATTCTAGGGTATCATTTCACTACGGACTTTAACCGACAACTTACTCGTATTGGGATATACAAGCCGACGCAGGCTGACCCTACCGCAATGCCCCGAATCAACCAACCGTCTACCTTAGATCATTCAGTGGGAATATGGGACTTTACTGGTCCCGGGCTTCCTGTTCTCATTTGGCAGCAGGATTTCCTAGCCTCAGCTACTTGCATTGCAGATGCCGCCCCAACCGTAGCGCCGTATTACTGCTGGTTTGACATTACCAATGGCCCAGAGCTTGATGCGAATGTTGACTATGTTGTGGCGGCTACCTGGGATGAACTTTCCCCAGTAATAGTTCCAACTGCAAACGTATCCGTTATTGCCGGGGGCTTTAAGTTAAATACAACAGCCGCCACTCAGCAAGGTGCGGTGCCTAGTATGCTCATTGACCTTAGTAGCGAGCCATACTACGCGCCAGAAGAAAGCTCATTTTTGCTAGAAAAAGGTTTTTACACTGTAAATATGGAGTTACAGAGAATATGATAGTACGTTTTGTTCCCATGCGCCAGATCCCTTGCCTTCGCCCTGGGCCAACGGGTCCTTACCTAACTCAAACCGGCAAAGCGGGTAGAATTTATTGTAATGTATTTTCAATATTCGGTGGAAATCTCGCCAAGTTGCGTAAAAGCAAAAGCTTGACTCGATTAAGTAACTAGAACCCTTGATTAGATACCAGAATGGCAATCAATCTAAATGATAACCTAATTGTTCAAGCTCCTAAGGCAACTGACGAACGTTACGGTCCGTATAATAGCGAGGCTGAAGCGCTAGCAACTATTGAACCTATTGTACGCTATCGGGGTCTAACCGTTGGGGTCTTTGTTGGGGGTTCACTCACAGAATACTGGTTTCAAGGCGGAATTTTAAACACTGACTTCGTTGAAAAGTCTGCAGGTACTGTTTCGGGTCCAACAGGTCCAACGGGCCCTGGGGGTGATACCGGTGCGACGGGAGTTGGGATTTCCGGGGCAACAGGCCCCATAGGACTAACTGGTGCGACAGGGACGGCGGGTACGACGGGACCCACTGGCGTTATCGGTCCTGCTGGAAATACTGGTGCGGACATTGGCTTTTGTTGCTCAGACGAAACATCTAACTTAACAACAGGCTTAAGATTCACCTTTCGTATCCCTTACTCGATGACCCTTAGCGGGGTTAAAATAAGCACCAATACAGCACCGACTGGATCAAGCTTAATTGTAGACATTCAATCCCAAGGAGTGTCGATTTTCTCAGTTCTTCCGGTAATTGCGGCCGGTAGTGAAGTAGGCGGAAACAGTGCAGTATTGTCCACCACTAGCCTCTCAGTAGACGCTGAAATCACTATATTTATAAATCAGATCGGAAGTACAAATGCTGGAACCGGTTTGAAAGTTTGGATGCTAGGTACAAAAAATTAAATTTTCAAGAAATTATGAAACCAAGGCAAAAAGATAAACGAGCAATCAAACATGAAACCTGACAGTCTGTGGCCCCTTGCTAATGATGTGGGGGGCTTTTTAATTGCGTTTTTGACAATGGTTGTTCCACTACTGACGCTGCTTCTTTTGTGAGTTGTGGCAAGGGTAGGGTAAAACTAACCAAAGATTTAACCCCGAATCAAATGTCAAAGGTGAAAGTCGTTGCTGAAGATGTTAAGCTCTATGATATTATCCCTGGACAATTAACTTCAGATTGTCATACAGTTATTAGAAAAGATGGCATTGTTGATGTTGTCCGAGCTTACAAAATGGTTGATATCTTCGACGAATACCATGACCTTGGTGTTTTAATCCAGAAAATACAACCGAGTGGCGGTACCTTGAACCCGCGATTACTACCTTCTGAAGTCTAAAATGACTAATAATTTTCCAACAAATTTTCCACCAAATCCCACACCAGGTGAAACTTTCACATGGCAGGGGTCTGACTACCGTTGGAACGGAAGGCAGTGGATTAACTTATCTGAGCCTGAACCGACTACAGTCCCGATCTACGTCTCTGCTTCTCAACCATCTCCCCCAATTCTTCAAGGGTCTTTCTGGTTTAATACTGTAAGCGAAATTTTATATATTTGGGTCCTAGAACCTGGAATCCCCGGGCAGTGGAAAGAAGTCACTTCTTCACCTGGGGGATGCACCCCGTGTGCTTCGGTATCGGCATCCGCCCCACCGAATCCTGTAAACGGCGCCCTATGGTTTGATACCTTGTCGTCGTATCTTTCAGTTTGGTATGTTGGTCTGTCAGGTGGCCAATGGGTGTCTAGCTTCCGTGGGGACACTGGGCCTACTGGAGTAGCCGGTCCGACTGGAGCTTCGGGCCCAATTGGGGAGACCGGGGCAACTGGACTAGCCGGGGCTGCTGGGGAGACCGGGGCGACTGGAGCTTCCGGTTTCGGAGCGTCGGGGGCAACTGGAGCAACCGGGGCAACTGGGCCGATCGGTATAACCGGTGCGACTGGTTTTGGAGCATCAGGAGCTACCGGAGCTACCGGGGCGGATGGTGCGACTGGTTTTGGAGCAACTGGTGCAACTGGAGCGACTGGGGCTTCTGGAGTAATGGGAGCTACCGGAGCATCAGGTTTCGGGGCGTCAGGAGCAACGGGCGCTACCGGGGTGATAGGTGCTACCGGCGTCATTGGAACAACGGGGGCAACTGGACCCACTGGAGTTGGAACTTCTGGAGCTACTGGGGCGTCTGGGGCAACTGGTGCTATAGGTGCAACCGGAGCGTCAGGATTCGGAGCGTCAGGAGCAACCGGGGCAACCGGAGTTGTTGGCACAACGGGGGCAACTGGACCTATCGGAATTGGAGTTTCCGGGGCAACTGGGGCGATAGGGGCTACCGGAGCGATAGGGGCAACTGGGGTGTCAGGTTTCGGGGTGTCAGGGGCTACCGGGGCGACCGGTGCAGATGGAGCAACTGGGGCGATAGGGGCAACTGGAGCGTCGGGTTTTGGAGCAACCGGGGCGTCAGGAGCAACTGGCGTTGTTGGCACAACGGGAGCGACTGGACCTGCAGGAGTTGGAGTTTCCGGGGCAACAGGTGCAACGGGGGCGACTGGCGTCATCGGGGTTTCAGGAGCAACCGGAGCTACAGGTGTAGCAGGGGCGACTGGCGTCACCGGAGTATCAGGGGCTACAGGGGTTGGCATTACTGGGGCGACTGGTGCTTCAGGTGGAACCGGTCCGATTGGTGCCACAGGGATACAGGGACCGATAGGGATTACTGGGGCGACTGGGGCTACCGGAGCTGGAACCACGGGGGCAACAGGGCCCATCGGTATAACCGGTGCCTCTGGTGTCATTGGGGTGTCCGGGGCGACTGGAGCTACCGGAGCTGGAACCACGGGGGCAACTGGTTTATCAGGTAGCACAGGGGCCACTGGTCCCCAAGGGTATTCTTCTAGTTTATTCCTATACAGCGCCAAAACTACGGCCACTACGGGAGATCCCGGCCAGGGCAACTTAATCTGGAACAATGCCACACAAATCAACTCAACCGCATTAAACATTAGTCATTTAACGGACGACAACACAGACATCGATATTTTCTTATCGAATTTAACTCAGACTGAAAAAATTACTATACAAGATAGAAACGATAGTTCAAATTACCAAACTTGGTTGATTAACGGCACACCATCCAACATAAACCCTAGCACCCCAAATAGTTACTGGCAATATCCTGTATCCCTGCTGAATTCTTCCGGGTCAGGGACAACCAATTTCAGCAATAACCATTCATTATTCCTTGCACTAGTGAACGGTGCCCAGGGATCTACGGGAGCAACTGGCCCTATCGGGGTGACAGGGGCAACTGGTGTTATCGGTGGTACTGGTGTTGTTGGATCTACGGGAGCAACTGGGCCCCAGGGTATAACTGGGGTGTCAGGCCCAATCGGTGCTACTGGGGCCACTGGTCCAGTCGCCGGGTTATCCGGCCAAGTGATTTACAACAACGCAGGCAGCCCCGCTGGTGCCGCTCTGGGTGGTGGCTTGTCCCTCAACTCTGGTTCGTTGTTGTTTTCCGACGTGATCAAACTAGTGATAAGCAACAAGGGCGAAACCGCCACTCCCGCCGCCAATTACGTTGAGACAACCATGCAGCGTGCCTGCACTGTGACTGCTGCATTCTGGGAATTGGCCCCCACGGCTACTGGCAGCAGTAGTAGCCAGGCGATGCTCTACGCTCGCCGTAGTGGCACCAAGACCAGCCTGCTGAGCGCTAATGCCAACTTGGCGGCCAGCTCCATACTAACTGATGCCACAAGCCTGCTTACCGGCACCCTGACCCTTGCGGTCGGGGACACGTTGGGGGTGGATCTAGCGGCGATCGGCACCGGCTCCAGCGGTCACATTTTCACCATCATCGTTCGATACTCTTAATCCCAATGACTACCACCACCAACCCCACAACCGGCGTCGAGTTTTTCACCGAAGGCCCCCTAGAAGGCCAAAGCGTGTCGCTCTATGTGCCCGTCGTCGATGGTCAGATTCTTAACCCCAATGGGGTCCGATGGCCATTCCTGTTTGGCGGAGAGCATGACCAGGCCGCCGAATATTTTGAATTGGTACCATTCACCCCGGTCCCATTTGACCCCGAACTGCGTGTAATTGACGAAGCGAACAGCGGCCGAGTCTTAAAGCCCACAACCCCAAAGCCCCCAGTCGGCCACCCTCAGGGAACCTACGAAGAGACTCAAACTACCAAGCGCCGCAGCAAGGCCGAATTGAAAACGCTGGCTAAGGGATACGCTGAACAAAATAATAATCAACTATGGCCACAAGAGAATGGTTACACTGAAAAGTTAGCCTATGCAGAAAAACAAGTAGCGGCTAACAATAGGCTACCAGAATACACTGCATTGATTGCGCGACATGAAGCGCTGCTACAGGCATCATTTCATAATGACGCCAGGTTGGCCCAGCTTTACGCAAAAATTGAAGAAGCCGGAGAATCTGGCAACATCGATGATTGGCCGTTTAGCAAAATGGCTACAATTGATGCCAACGGGCAGCAACTCGCGGGTTGGGTTAATGGAATCGAGGAATGATGGATTGCGTTTCCCCCCACCATGGATCACCCCTGCCGCTGGGCTACCGAATCGTGAGGTACAACCAGTGATTATTGTTCCTAGGCGGAGGGGGGGGACAACTCTATGGACCCCAACCCAAACTGCCACCGAGTGGTGGGGGGCGCCGTACGATACGGCTACGACTACGATCGCAACAGGGGTTTCTCAGCTGCGGGACAGAAAAGGGAATGGGCGCAATTTCAACCAAGCGACTAGCGGAACTCAGCCTACCATTACGCCAAATGCGTTGAACGGTAAAGCCGGTCTGACCTTTAACGGCTCACAGTGGCTTACCTCTACCAGTTCGGCAGCAACGTGGAATTTCCTGCATACTGCAGCTGGCGCAGGCGCAACTATCGTAGCCGTATGGAAAGCCGGAAACAGCAGTAACCCTAATGCGGTTTACGGCTTGCTGGGAACAAATGGTGCCTTCTCCGCCAACACGGGTTTCTACTTACTCTACGATGACAGAGTTAGTCCTCCCCGAAACGACAGAGCGCTTGTCCTAATATCAAGAGGAACCTCGGGTCAGGTCACGGCAGTAAATCTGACAGCAGACAACGCACACCCAAGCGGTACGCCTGTCATAATTTCGCATATCGGTAACCCCGGCAGCGCAATAGCTGCAAACCGGTCAATAATCAGAATCAATGGCGTCTCAATCCAGAATAACATAGATACATTTACTGCTGCTACTGGGAATGCTTCATTCCAGATGCAACTTGGGGCGCTTGGCAACAACACGCTTCCACTTACTGGGGAGATATATGAGATTGTTATTCTTCCCCCTGGCACTAACCTTGCCACCGTTCAGCTAGTGGAGGGTTATTTGGCCGGTCCCGTGGCTGGGTGGAATTTACAGAGCATCCTAGCCGCAGACCACCCGTACAAGGTTAACGCTCCAACGGTGTAGCACCCTGGGTCCCTTCTGCCTCCGCCATGCCACACTTCGATATTCTATCTGGCCCGTGGCACCAATTAACTTTAAGTACCTTACTATAAAATTTCCAATAACCACAAAATGAAACCAACCCTACACCTCATCGGAATTTTCCACACTCAACCTACCCAACAATATAGCCATTGTGCATTCACTGGCAAGGCATTACGCTTTGCAAAGATGATGATGGCGCAGGGTTACACCGTAATCGAATACGCAAATGAAGGTTCCGAAGCCAACGCATCTGAACATGTTACTATGCTTACGGAACCAGAATTTGGCCGGTTATACGGCAACCGTCCCGGTACCAGTTTCCATGGGGACGACGCTACAGTTGGCACCGAGGGGCACCAGCTTTTTGAATCTCGACTGATCCCGGCATTACATAAACGTGTTCAAACCCGTGACATAATTTGCCACCCATTCGGCCATGCCCATTCTATGCTGTTGGGTGAATTTCCTAAAAACACACATGTTGAGACTGGAATCGGGTATCCGACCACCATGGTTGGCACTAAAAAGATTTACGAATCCTATGCATGGATGCACTATCACCAAGGGAAAGAGAATCGGAATGGCCATAACTATGAGTGGGTCATCCCTAATTATTTCGACCTTGATGATTGGCAACCATCATTAGAGACCGGAGAATACTTGGCGTTCCTCGGCAGGATAACTCCCCTCAAGGGCTTAGACACAATCAAAGCACTTGCAGACCATGTGCCATACCCTATTTTCCTGGCTGGTCAGGGGGACCCTACCCCGTGGCAACACCCTAACATTCGCTATGTTGGTCCCCTAAAAGGTAAAGAACGAAATGACTTCCTACGAAATGCCCGTGCTTGCCTTATGCCCACGACATTTACTGAGCCTTTTGGTGGGTCCGGTGTTGAGGGTATGTTGTGTGGGACCCCCCTTATCGGAGTAGATTACGGGGCCTTTACAGAAACCGTCATTGAGGGGACTACCGGGTTCCGTTGCCATACGTTACAAGATTGGGTCGATGCTTGCCACAATGCTGGAGACCTGGATCGCCATAAGATAGCAAAAATTGCCCGGGGTCGCTACAGCCTTGAAGCTTGCGGCAGGAGGTACGACAAGGTATTCACAGATTTGGATAATCTCTGGGGGGAAGGGTGGTACACGCTGAAGTGATCGATAAGGTAAAACTAGGATAACCTTCGGGTAAAATCAACCGGTCATCTAACTATCATGCTACATATAGATAAAAATCCTTATTTTGACAAGGACGATACATTCACTGCTGCAGCTAAAAAGGCAGTCGATGTGTTATGGGAAGCGACCGGTGGAGATTTTTCCACGGTTCCAGAATCCTATTTGTCATCCCTAGACCACTCATATTCAGACGGTACTGTGTCCCTTTTGTCCCAACTTAGCAAAGTTGACTTTGCCGAGGGAACTACCTATGAAGACTATATCAAAGTAGTTGAATCCCTGATTAAGACTAGCCCAGATGAGTGGCCAAATCCAGAGTTCACCGAAGAAATTCAATCCTCTAAACTCCTGCATCAAATAGAGCCAGACGCCGACTTTGCCGAGGGTGAATTTGACTTTGCCGAGGGTGACGAAGGTCAATCTGGCAAGATGGAACTGTTCTTTAAGAAAGTAATTTCCTCTGTCTATCTTGATGGGGTAACTAATGTTACCGACCGTAACGGCAATCCCCCTAATGCAGCCAATAATTATCTGATGGCCGAAGATGGGAAGTCTTTTGCTGGGATCTTCTATGATTCACCCCCGGATGCAACTTCTAAAAAATTCCCATTCAAAATCAGCGAAAAGTCTGACGGTAAATGGCAGATTCGTTACTGATGGTTGCTATGGATAATCCCTACCTAATGGAGAGTTTTGAGGCACACTTGGGCCAAAGGGGCGCTCACTTTTATACGTCGTCCGACTGTAAATTTTTGTCCTGGGCTGATGTGCTACAATTTTTAAAAAATTTCGATAAAGGGGGGGATTATTTTGAGTTTGAAAACAGCTTGATTACAAGTCTAGCTAATTATAATCCAGACAAAGAATTCCTGGCATTATGTGAATCATCAGATGATCAAGTTGCTATTGAAATGTATCTAAAAGCACCCTAAGCACCCTGAAGCACCCTGAAGCACCCAATGGAAGAACTCACTGTCTATGCTAAAAAAACTGTTAAACTCCTGAATGATGCAACCATCGTGTTGCACATGGCTCATTGGAATGTACGTGGTAGTAATTTCTATGAATGCCATTTGCTGTTTGACCAGGTATATGATTCTCTTAACGGCCTAATGGACGGCCTCATCGAAAGGTTGCGTGGTTGTGGTTACAATCCAGATTTCCCCGAATTTTCTGGTCCCGCTATTTCCATGCAAACCTATGACTGCTTGTCGTTGCTGGCCCTAACTTTAGACTACACAATGGCAGTCAATGGTATGGTCTCATTATTCTTTGAATATACAAGTTCTTTCAAAGGGGACCCGAGAATGGTAGGCTTAGCAGACTACTTGCAATCAATGTCTAGCGAAATTTTGCACAACCAAAGCTTGCTTCAGCAGGCCCTAGGTCACTGATTGCTGACAGCATTCGGCTAACCCATTGACTTTTCTGGCGATCCTGCTATGCTAGTGGCAGAGTGGAGGTCACCCGATGTTTCTAGTTGTTAGAGCCGATGGTTGCTATTGGGATGGTTTAAGTTGGAGCAGCATGGCGAGAGAATTCCTTTCCGTGGCCTCTGCTACAAGATCCCTTCATGAAGAAGGTGAAGACGATAGCGGCGTCACTATAGTACCAACCGAAAAGATTACAAGAACCCAATGATCCCACCCAGAAATTTCCCAGAAAGTACATTGGAATTAGTGGAGATGGATGGTAAAACAGTCGTTCAAAGCCACGCCAAACTTCAGGCAACTTCTAAAAACAGGTTACGAATCCAAAACATGAGGAATGATCTCCTAATGGCTGACCCTAAGTTAAACCTACAAATTATAGAAAATGGGTGCTTGTCATGAGATTGACCTCGTTATTTTAACACTAAATAGCAAACCCCTCAGCAAAATGAACCTGAACCCAGAAACCACCGAAAACACTCAGCTAACTACTAAACTATCATCCGATGAAAATGGCAACCTCATTCTTGACTTCCCTGATGAGCTTTTACAGGCAGTTAATTGGAAAGAAGGAGATACACTTGGAATCGAACTCTTTGCTGGGAGGATCATATTTAGAAAAATTGGATGATTCTTGCCTGGCGGATCTCATTTCGTCGGAGTACGGATTATACCTAAAGCAATTAATTAACCTAGAGACAGAAATCAACCTCAGGGAAGCTTCGAGAAACCGTTGTGATGATAACTGATTTGAGCGCGGGTCGCAGGAACCCATAGTTCACGGGGATTGACACTCCCCTTTTCTGTATGGTACTATGGGTTCACGGGGTTGGTACCGGGTTCTTCGCCGTTCCTGCCATCAGTCTCACACCCAAAGTCACCCTAAAAACAATGCTAATTGACTCTTCTAATGAACCAGAACTCCTAAAGTATGTACTTTGTGAGAAAATGGCTGATTTTTATGGTCTCCCTGTAGATTACATCTATGCGGAATTCGTAGACCCTGAAAAAGCGACTTTAGAAGAAGTTGAGTTTGTCCTGGGTCGAATGTAATTTTGACCCTGCTTTAGTTGACAATCAACCAACCAACCAATCAACCATGGCCCCCGACTCTCTAGATTTTACCGGCAATGCTACCACCTTCCTAGGTCTTATTGGCATTATTTCGACGCTTGCTATTTGCATCAGCGTTTGGCGAGCTTATTGGACTTCCCCTTACCGCCGCTGATTGGCTATGGGGAGACTGAGTGATTGCCCTGACAAGTAGGGCGGTTACCCGAATCTTTTGGCCCAGTTCTCCGGCTTGCCTTCCCCCTGTAAAGACGTTAGGCTTAGTTTGATCACCGACATTTCATTTATGAACCACGGTGAGAGTACGGTGAGAGTTACGTTACCAACGATGAGCAGCTTGTACGTTACGATCGACCCTGCACTTAATCCCCCCCCCCTGAACACACACATCAATGAGCAACCTTTTTAATAACACCCCAGTACGGGTATCGCTTACAAAAACTCAAATTGAAGCCCTAATTAGGCAAGAAGTTGGGAAATCTTTCCCTAACTTTGTTGCGGATCAAATCTCATTCAACGTTTCCACACAAACTGACATGAGGCACGAAGTTAGCGGCACTACTTTCGAAGGGGTTGAGATCGTTCTGAAACCTTCAGAAACTCGTAATTCTTCTTACTGGGACCGATGACTAAACTCAGGCACTTCGCCAAAGTCAAACTTGATCTCGAAGCCGTGAAAGATGCCATGGTTTCTTCTCTGGAAACACAATACCCGGACCACAGGGTTACTAGTGTTCAAGCTCTGTATGAGAGCCCAATCGGATACTACGAGGATCGCTTCCCTTCGCAGCGGGAATTTTCCGGATTTGAGATTACCATGGAGGAATGTACGGATTGATTTAGTGCGTATGACGGAGCGGAACGTGTTGTCAAGTTCTAGCCCGTTTAGTCTCCGTTCAGTTTGACAATCCAGCACACAACCACAGAAAACAATGGACATAGTCGAAGAAATCCTGGAACTGAAGCAAAAACGCAATGCCATAATCCTGGCCCACTACTACCAGGAACCAGCCATTCAGGAAATTGCGGATTTTGTAGGCGATTCCCTTGAGCTTGCCCGCCAGGCTGCTGGGACAAATGCACACACGATTGTGTTTTGCGGTGTTCACTTCATGGCTGAAACTGCCAAGATTGTTAACCCATCGAAGACCGTCTTACTTCCTGATATCAATGCAGGTTGTAGCTTGGCTGATGCTTGTTTACCGGGTGACTTTTCCAAGTTTCGTGCAGAGCACCCCGACCACTATGTAGTCAGTTATATAAATTGCTCAGCAGCAATTAAGGCCCAGAGCGATCTTATCTGCACTAGCAGTAATGCGGTGCGCCTAGTTAGCCAAATCCCGAAAGACAGGCCCATTTTGTTCGCACCCGATAGAAACCTAGGCAGATGGGTAGCTGAGCAAACAGGTCGAAATTTGACTTTATGGGATGGCAGCTGCCAGGTACACGAAGCTTTCAGCGAAGAAGCGTTGATGGATCTCTGGACAGCTAACCCTGGCTGCGAAATTATTGCCCACCCGGAATGCGAAGAAGCGTTATTGCGCCTTGCTGATTTTGTGGGCTCTACCAGTGCTTTACTGCAAAGGGTGAAAGATAGCCCGGCAGAAACATTCATCGTCCTGACAGAACCAGGAATTATCCATAAGATGAGTCAGGTTGCACCCGACAAGGTATTCCTAGATGTCCCTGGCCGAGATGGTTGTAGTTGTAATGACTGCCCCTGGATGAAATTGTCCACTCTGGAAAAAGTTCGCAATTGTCTGCGGGATTTGACACCCGAGATTAAACTTGAAGAGGAGTTAAGATTGGGGGCCTTGAAGCCCCTTGAGAAGATGCTTGCCTTGTCTTGATAGGGCCGCAAAGTGTGCTACACTGGGTATGGAGATGGTATTGTGCCATCTAGTCCTTGCACTGCATCCTGTCCTTCCCGTTATCTCCCCTTATCCTTCCCATTATCCCCATTACCACCCCAACCATGAAAATCGTACACAGCACACCAGTCCTCCAAGCAATAATCGCCCGTTCAGGTGATCCCAAGTTTTGGCAAGGTCACGTCGTTTCCAATGGCGCCGGAGCATGGTTTACCCAAGTGTCTTTCTGGAGGCAGAAAGTTGACGGCACTATGTCGATCACACAATGGAGCGAAGCTTTCCCCGTAGTGGCCAAAAACGTAGGTAAATCCACTGAAATCTCTGCTGAACAACAAGCATATTTGGAAATTGAGCGGGACGTTAAAAAGCAAAAGAAAAAAGGATTTACGGAATTTGGGTCTGGCTGATGGGCGAGAAGTGAAAATTCCCCATGAACTGTCCATGAAACTTAACGACTACTTCGAGGTTGATGACAGCGAATGATTTACCCGGAACTGATCCACAACGCGAGTTAAACCCCCCCCCAAAAGAAATGAAAATCGCACACAGCACACCAGTCCTTCAGTCAACAACTCGCATCGGCAAGGTCAAATTTTGGCAAGGTCACGTTCTTTGTGATGACCGAGGGCAGTGGTTCACACAGTCGTCGTACTGGCAAATAAATAATGACGGTTCAAGCTCAGCCTTGCAATTTAGTGATCCTTACTGTGTGTATCCCAAAAATGTCGGACGGGCCAACGCAACCACAGCGGAGCAACAAGCCCACCTAGAAATTGAGCGCGACTTTAAAAAGCAAATTGATAAGGGATATGCTGAAATCGGGCAGGAGCCCGAGATTTTGCCCTTACCAATGCTAGCCCATAAGTTTTCGGACCGTGGCCACAAGGTAACCTGGCCCGCATTCGTGCAACCTAAACTGAATGGACAACGGATGCTACTCGACAATAGTGGGGGGTGGTCTCGCGGTGGCAAGTTGATTATTCCGGAGTGTATTGCACACATTAAAGAGGAAATCGGAAAATTGCCACCGGGGGTGATCCTGGACGGAGAACTCATTCTGCCGGGGAACCCTCTGCTACAAAAGACAATGACTGCGATCAAGAAGTTTCGTCCCGAGTTGTCCCCCACGCTTGTATACTGGGTCTACGACATTGTTGATCCTTCGAGACCTTTCTCCAAACGGTTTGAAATTTTGAAGAGTCTGGTTCCCTTAGGGGAATCTCACGTTATACTAACCCCTACTGCCGAGGTGGAGTCCCCATCTGACGTTATTTTTCACCACAGTCAATTCGTTGAATCCGGGTACGAGGGTTCGATGGTCAGGTTCGACCTTGGCGGGTATGATATCGGACACCGGAACAACCAGTTGCAAAAGGTGAAGGATTTCGTGGACGGTGAGTTTGAAGTCCTTGACATTATCGAAGGGGGTGGCCGGTTCAAAGGTGTTTCAATCTTTGTATGTAAAGCCACTGAGACTGAAACCTTTACTGTCGTGCCAGAAGGCGATATGGAATACCGCAGGTCTCTTTACGAAAATCGTGAGGACATATTGTCAACAACAAAGTACCTTACAGTCAGATACCAAGAACTGAGTGCAAGTGGTGTCCCGATTTTCCCGGTCGGAGTGGCCCTCAGGGAGACTGAGAAAGAGGGGTTTTAGATTGGGGTCCATAGGTCCAGATCTTCTTTCAAGAGAAATCAAAAAGCACGTCCCGTGAAAATTGTAAATCGTTGAAACATCCTGCGGCGTCTCCAACACCATACAAAATCCACCCATTAGCACCATGGCTATTCGAAATCTCATCCTTGCCATCCGGGACCAGCTGCCCCTCGGTCGAGCCTTCCATAACTTTGTAATTACAGGGTTGGCTTGGGGGTTATTTTCCAAGAACTCTCACATTATCCTAAGCTCAGGGGAACCAAAGATCCCGTATAGAACTAAGGAAAAGGCCATAAAAGCGGCTGTTTCGATGGGCAGGAAATATGGAGGAACATACAGTGCGTACAAATGTGCATTCTGCGATGGCTACCATGTTGGCAGGAATCGTACTAGGCTAGAAGCCATGGGCCGATGACGGTTAATAGCCCGGGTATGTTCGGTTTTTGCCACTGGCTCCCCCTAGTAAGAACGCTATAATGGCAACATGGACCCTGAAACCTTTGCCAATGCTTCAGATTTATTTCTAAAATACGTTATTCAAGAAGAAATGAAACCTTGCTACAGACGTGGTTGCGTCAACCTAGAGAAAGCCGTGAATAAGCTCCATGCTATGCTTAAGGGGGATCCAAGGCATTATTCGTAGGTGACAAATGATAAACGTAAGCCTCAGCAATTTTGACTTTGGCCGCTATGACTACGAGGTCGCTTTTGAGTTTCGCGATTCCGGGTTTCTTCGCAGGCTTTTCACCCGAAAGAGTGATTATTTGGTATACTACATTCGAAGAGACCGCAAACTGAAAGTCAGAGAACAAGATGGGGAGGAAATCCTGTCCAGTAAGTATCGTCTTGAGCGCCTTGAGAGATACTTTATGTTCACCTCACGGGGCGACTTGAGCTATAACGAGTACAAACCCATATACTGGAACAACCCCACTGAACCCCAGGAGTTTCTCACTAGGGTATACATGAAACTCAAACCTTCTCAAGACAACGTTATTTTTTTCGACTTCGAGCCTCTCTAGCAACCCACCTTAAACTGCACAATGTACATAGCCTTTAACGTTGAAAATAACCTAAGATACAAGTTACTAATACCAGCCAACCTTATAAAAACTCACAGCAAAACAAAATGCCACACACTGACACCCTAGGCGACATCCTAAAAGAACAAGAGCAAAAAGAGGCAGGCAGGACCGCAAATCCTTTCCGCCCTTTAATGTGCCGCATCGATGGAAGGGCCTTTAGCTCGTTTACCCATGGCCTCCAAAAGCCGTTTGATGAGCGATTCGTTAACCTAATGGTTGCTACCACCAGGCACCTTGTTACCGAAAGTGAAGCTTTGCTCGGGTATTGCCAATCTGATGAAATCACCTTATATTGGCACCTTGACAAGCGAAATTACTCCAATCGAGACTTCCTATTTAGGGGCAAATATCAGAAACTGACCTCAATTCTGGCATCTATGGCGGGGGCATTTTTCACAGGGAACTTACCTGATTGCCTTCCTGAGAAGTCCGGCCAGTACCCAGTATTTGACTGCAGGGTATGGAACGTTCCTAATTTGGAATACGTCTATAAGAATTTCCTGTGGAGACTTAACGATGCTACAAAAAACTCAGTGTCAATGTATGCTCAGAGTTTATTTTCACATAAGGATCTTCAAGGGGTAACTTGCGAGGAAATGAAAACCTTGCTGAAACAAATAGGGAAACCTTGGGAAGAACTCCCTAGGGCATTCACCCATGGGACCTACATTAAACGCCAACGGGTTTTGGTTGGACCCGAGAGTTTGGACATGTCGGATATTCCCCCCCAGTATAGGCCAACTAAGCCCATAATTAGGGCCATTGTCAAAGAATGGGTGCCGGAGGGCAGGATTCAGCTAGGGGATTTTGTTGCTTAGGGGTTTAATACTGGTTATGGGGGGTAGGATGGGGGTATAATACCTGGAAGGTTGTGTCATCAGTGGATATTCCCCTTGGTGCCATGGTGCCGGGTGGTGTTGGGTCCGGGCAATCGCCTACGGCGCCCGTCCCTGGTCGGGGGCTAACGCCCCCTCCCGAAATTTTTCCAGGCGCAAGGTTCGGTTAACCGCCCTTTACTTGCCAGGGCCAGCAACCTATACTACAAAGGTAAGGGGTTCTAAAATTATACAAGATGATAGCCATTGTGTCAATAGAGACATAAATGGTGCCCGGAATATCTGGGTAAAAAGCGTCTCAAGAATTCTTGAGACTTTGGGAGATAGCCCCTCAGCTATTAATACCTGTGCATTGTTAACTTAGGTTAGCAAAATTCTATCGGCACAACCCCGAGCAACGCAACTTGACAATTTGCAATTTGGGTCACTAACGCAATTGGTAGCGTAGCTCCCTTTTAAGGAGACGGTTCGAGTCCCCGGTGACCCATTTCTGCTCTGCAGAAAAATAATCACGATTGGAGTATCAAGAGAACCTCGCAAGGGTTATTAACTCGACCGGGAACATGTACCGGGAAAACTCAGAACCGTAATCTGAGACGTGATACCAAGGGTGAGTGTCTACTGTTGGCAACGTAGTGTCAGCCTGTAAAGCTGAAGTGGTTTTTTAACCTCGGGGGTTCAATTCCCTCCTCACCCATGGCGGTTCAAGCAACCGCTTCTAAATAAGAACCTCATTTACTACTTTAGAGTTAAAAAGTAGGGGGTGGCCTAACCCAAAGCAGTAACCTGTAGGGCAAATGGGAGTGTTCTCCGAGTGGTCAAAGGAGACCGGCTGTAACCCGGTTGCTTCACGCTTCGTAGGTTCGAATCCTACCGCTCCCATTGTTTCCCATCGGAAACTTCACGGGTATATCTCACTGAAACTGGCATGGTGGGCCGTGTGTACAGCGGTCGCCTCTGGCATCGCAGGTTCGAATCCTGTCTATACCCATTTTCGCTAACGCGAAAAACGCGAAAAAGTCCGTAAGGTGGGGGCGGCAAACCGTCCTTTACTTTCCCGAAGCAAGACCCTATAATGAGGGTGTCGCTGGTAACGCCTCTGGTTACGCCTCTGGTTACGCCATTGACAGAAACTAGACAATTTAACACCAAGGGAGCGTAGCTCAGTGGAAGAGCAATCGCTTGATAAGCGATGAGTCGTTGGTTCGATGCCGACCGTTCCCATTCTTTCCCGGCCGGGAAAGGAAAAGGTTTCCCCAAGTACCTGGCACAGTCCTTTCTAAACTTGGGAGCGCTTAGCACAGGTTTCCGGTTTGCAGCTAAGGGTCAGTAATAACCGGTGTGAAGTGTGCCGGAACTGGTATACGGGGGTGTGGAATCAGCCGATACGGATGTGGTTGTAAATGCTAATAGCAACTTCCTGGCTCATGGTTGAAACCACCTGTTAAGTAGCAGCCAGACGCAATCTTAACATTGAGAGTTCAAGTCTCTCCACTTCAATGTTTTTCTTCGAAAAACTCGTAGAAAAAATGCCTGCCTGGTGGAATGGAAGTCACGCATGGTTTAGGCCCATGTGCCGAAAGGCGTGGGGGTTCGAGTCCCCCGGTGGGCATTTGCCATTGTTTTGCAGTTGCAAAACTCAGATGATTCAACGATCTGAAAATTTCTTTTAACCTGGAAAAACAATCATCTAGCCTAACTTTGTTAGGAATGTTCAAAACACGAAAAAAGTCCCAAAGTAATCGGAACAGGCATTAGGGTTCAAATCTACGAGTAAATGCTGATAGACGTATTGAACCTACGTTGATAAGGTGATCCTTGCCGGGTATCTTTCACGTTAAAAATAGATTCTTTTGTCTCCAGGTTCGAACCCCTGGTTGGGGCATTGCTTACGGTTGAGTCTGGGTTATATGACTTAGGGTGGAAATGGGGGACCATAACCTTAAAGTTTCATTACCCTGGGGCACAAACCTAGGGCACAAACCTAGGGCACCATGGTGGTGGTAGCCAAGTGGTAAGGCATCTGGTTGTGAGCCAGTGATTAGAGGGTTAGAGTCCCTTCTACCCCATTTCGCTAAACGCGAAAAATTAATGAAGAACAGGGTATAATTTAAGGACAGGTTCCTTTACCCTACTCTCTGAAACATTATACATACAAAGTGACTTTCCCAGGTATGCCATGGTACTATTTTGGAGTTCATACCGACAACGGTAAGCCTTATTTTGGCTCTCCAAAAACTCACAAATGGTTATGGAACTTCTATGGCCATAAGGTTACAATTCTAGAGTGGTTTGAAACGAGGGGAGAAGCTAATTCAGTAGAGACACGGATCATATCACATTTTATCAATGATTCCAATTGTTTAAATGAGTGTGTAGGGGGTAAATTCTCCTTAGAGTCCCTTCGCAGGGGTGCAAGAACTCGAAATCAACTTCCAGTCAAAGAGTCAACTAAACAAAAGTTAAGAGATCGGAATAAAATCCGATGGCAAGGTACACCAGAGTCCAGAAGAAAGGAAATAGCTAAGAAAATACAGCTATCTAAGGGGACACCCATCCAGATTTTAGAAACTTTTTCTGGCGAAATTAAAAAATTCCCAAGTCTAAAAGAAGCCAGAAAACACTACCACATTGGTATGACTACAATTAGGAAGATGTTCTCTGGAATCATCCCCGAATTCAAAGGTCTTAAAGTTATTCATGCGGGTATCGTATAACGGCCAATATGACTGTCTTCCAAACAGTAGACGGGGTTTCGACTACCCCTACCCGCTTTTTCTCTCACGAGAAAATTTAAGATAAAATGCCGGAGTCGTCTAATGGTAAGACCACTGCTTCCAAACCAGTAGATGGGGGTTCGATTCCTCTCTCCGGTGTCGTTTGCTCAGCAAACGTTCGGTTAACCGCCCTTTACTTGCCAGGGCCACCAACCTATAATACAAAGGTAAGGGACACAAAGCCCTTCAACCCAACAGCAACTTGACAATTTGGTACCAAATGGCCTTCTGGTGGAAGGGTAGACACAGGAGTCTTAAAAACTCCCGGCGAAAGCTGTAAGGGTTCAAGTCCCTTGGGGGCCACTTTTTCTTACGAAAAACTTACGAAAACTTCGTCAGAAAACTGCCCAATTAGCTCAGTGGATTAGAGCGTCTGGCTACGGACTAGAATACGGGGGTTCGACTCCCTCATTGGGCGCTTGCTCCAAGCAGGTTTGCTAGTGCAGTTCTTAGGGACAAGCAAGTGAGCCAAGGCGGGGGCAAATGACTTCGTAGCTTAGCGGCCTAAAGCGCTGCTTTGCGTACCAACTTTACTTTTGCAAAAAGTTCCTCCAGAGACACTGGCCACATATCAATGGAAAGAAAACACCTTCTAGACTATATGAGCTTGTCTCTAGAGCAAAGACAGTGTCATCTGGATCTTGCCGAACCTTGCCTCGAAATAGGAGCACGTTCCAAAGAGAACAGAGCATTACTTGCTATGCACCTTAACACTACGTGCCACTCTCTCGGGTTAAAGACGGGTTACTTGTGCCATGCTTGCCATAATGGTTTTTGCTCCAACGTTAAACACCTTTATTGGGGTACTGCCAAGGAAAACTCCTTAGACAACCATAGGAATAGGCCGCTCTTAGCTAAGAAAATAGCCGAGACCATAAAGGAAAGGTATGGGGAAGACTTCTACAAAAGACTGGGAGAAAAGACTAAGAGATCAAGCTCATACAACAACCTGACTCAAACGGAAGTATCCCTAAGGATAGAGCAATTGGAAAACTCAGGCATAAACCTTCAAAAGTTAGGGTGGGTTAAACAAGTATCCCAACTTTGGGGTATCTCCCACCCCCAAGCAAGAAGGTTTTTAAACAAGTATTGGAAGGGTCCCGCCCCTTACACCCGTTCTTCCAAAGTGTCTTAAGAACTGTCCTTATAGCGGTCTGTGGGTTCGAATCCCATCTGAGTCTTTTGCTCATGGTGAGTTTACAGTGCAGTTTCCATACCAGCAGTGAACCCGTGTAGCATAACCCATTAACAACAGTGGGCACCATAGTTGTATAAAGGGTGTGAGTCCCCAGGGTAAGTAACTGCAATTACAAAACCCGATCTCTTCAAAGTTACTTGCAGGTTTCTTAAAAGAGATTTGGACGTTAGCTCCAAGTGGTAGAGCGCCACCGTTCCTGGTGGAGGATGCGGGTTCGAGTCCCGTGCGTTCAATTTACCCTCAGGTGAAAGTCTAGGGGTGATAACTACCGGGAGATCAAACCCCGGCAAAAAACGGGGATGTTTTGCGATAGCAAAACTAAGATGGTTCAGCAATCTAAAAACTTTCTTTTTGGTAGAAAACACAACCATCTTGCCCTAGTGAATTTTTTTTTAGGTAAACCCATGCAAAAGATCGAACAAACTAAAGAAGAGTACGTGCATAAGAGTATGTACAATCTTTTAATTTCCCTGGGGAAGTGCCCAGAGACCTTCATCCAGGATAAACCTGAGAATGAATACATATACAAGTCTTTAGTGGCGGGAGCGGAGCAAGCTTACGATATAATTCAAAAGCAAGCTCAAGAAGATGAAGTTAAGTATCAGGCTCTTATGAGGTCTTGGGATGAAAGTAAGGCCAACGGAACTAATTAAAGAAATTCTAAACGACCCTGAAGCAAGGAAGCAACTGGCTGCTGCCATAGCTAATCCTTCGCTCACTGTCACACTCAAGGGTAAAACCTACATGTTAGAAAACATTAGGTAGACACGGGGCCATAGCTCTTTATAGGGTAAAACTTGTTAGTTAAACGACTGGCAGTGAACCACAAACACCACCTTCTTCCTAAATATAAAGGGGGCACCGATCATTCCTCTAATCTTATTGAAGTCTCAGTCACTCAACATGCCATGTTTCATTTCTGTAACTGGCAATTATGGGGGGACAAACGAGACTGGTTGGCCTGGAAAGGTCTAACTGGTGAAATCGGAAAAGAAGCCATCATAGCTGACCTGAGAAGGTTGGGTCTGGAAAAAGCTAAAACTGTTAAAGCCAGAAACATAGCTCTCCACGGTATAACCTTAAAGCAATACCAAGCAAACAAAAATAACTTGGCTATCGGACAGCATTTAGCTAACTCGCTAGAGGCAAGAGAAAAGAGAAAGAAAACTTTTTCCGAAAAGGGGTACCAAAAAGGAGAGAAGAACAGCATGTTTGGAACGATGTGGATTACAAATGGAACGTTAAGTGGGAACAAAAAAATTCCCAAGGGTTCTGAAATTCCAGAAGGATTTAGTCCCGGAAGAACTGAGGAGAAACTCCCTCATTTGATCCTCAAGGAAGAAGAAAAAGTTTCTCGAAAGAAAAGTAAAAGAGACCTAATTCAGAACCGTCTTTCTTTGTTAACACAAGTAGACCTAACCTCTTATAGATGGGTCAAGGAGGCATCTAAACTGCTTGGCTTATCCGGAACATCAACTCGTGCTTTTGTTGATAAATACTATGATGGAGAAGTTTACAAGCGGGCGTCACCGACCAAGACTCGATAAGTCGTTAAACTGTTAGGAATCAAGGGCTCGTAGCTCAATTGGTAGAGCACCTGTTTTGCAAGCAGGGGGTTGTCGGTTCGAGACCGATCTTGTCCACTCGGGGTCGCACCCCAAACCGGGTCTGTCCGTCCGGGTCTATACAAGACAAAACGGCTCCAAACGGGATGTAGCTCAGTTTGGTAGAGCCTTCGCTTTGGGAGCGAGAGGTCGCAGGTCCGAATCCTGTCATCCCGATTACCGTAATTAACACACGGTACAATAACGCGGAGTAGAGAAGTAGAATCTCGTCAGGCTCATACCCTGAAGATCGCTGGTGCAAATCCAGCTTCCGCCATGTTTTGCTAGCACAAAACTAAGATGGTTCAGCAATCTAAAAACTTTCTTTTTGGTAGAAAAACAACCATCTTGTATGACCTTTTGGCCATAACTCAAATCTTAAGGTCCCCTTAAGTCTGAAGGTTGCTTCTTCAGTTCATTACCTCACTGCGGGTTGGAGAAATCCATGTAAGACGCACAGGTCTAAGTCCTCAGTTTTAATACTAAGGCCAGTAGCTTAGCATCTACTGCCAACATGGTGCCCGGAATATCTGGGTAAAAAGCGTCTCAAGAATTCTTGAGACTTTGGGAGATAGCCCCTCAGGTATTAATACCTGTGCATTGTTAACTTAGGTTAGCAAAATTCTATCGGAATAGGAGTTCAATTCTCCGGTCCGCCATGTTTTGCTAGCGCAAATATCACATATTTAACCCACTGAAATGAGCCATAACGACCACGACAACCATAACGATCGCAGCAATGATCACGAGTTTGAAAAGTCATACTGGGGTAACTGCTGCAATACCTTTGACGAGGAACAGAAGCAATTCGTCTACGGAAAATTGATGGGGTTGCATCGGACCCATTATAGTTTTGATGTATCAGGCAAAAGAATCCTTGATATCGGTGGCGGTCCCAGCAGCCTTTTGCTTAAAACCATCAACTTAACCGAAGGCAAAATCGTAGACCCGGTATCCTACCCTCAATGGACCGTTGATCGATACGCGAGTAATAACGTCTCAGTTTCAGTTTCAATGGGTGAAGATATTGAAGACACAGGGTGGGACGAAGTTTGGATGTATAACTGTTTACAACATACGGTAGACCCTGCCAAAATCGTCAAGAATGCCCTGAGAGCCGCACCAGTTTTTCGAATCTTTGAATGGATCGACATTCCTGCTCATGATGGCCACCCCCATGAACTTACTGAAGATGCTCTTAATGGGTGGATAGGGCAGACAGGTCGTGTTACTACGTTGGCTGAATCCGGTTGTCATGGCAGGGCATACTATGGGGTATTTACACCGGCTGCTACCTAAGGCGATCACTGCTCTAGAGGGGGTCGGTTTACCGTGCTATCCGGTTTGGTTCTCTCCCTTGTTCCCGCAATGCAGAAACGCTATGATTGGCCCATGAAAGACAAACCCATGGAAAACGATGTTGATGTTGATGCTGTTTTGACACTAGCTGCCCTTATTCGTAAGGTAGACGGCAAGTATAGTCTCGGTGCTGCAGCCTTAGCTGAGGCCTTGCTAGGGCATCCTGACTTTCTCAAGGTTGTTGCCCTTCTTTCGCTATCTGAACGCATTGACCCAAGGCCGTCTGCCAAGGTACGGTAAACCATACCGCCCGGTTCGGTTCTCTGCCTTGCTTCTGCGTCGCAGACACGCTATGATTATCTCATGAAAGTTGAAACCCTTTCAACTCGCACCCTGAATCCTATCCCCTCAACCATGAAAATCAAGACAATCACCCCTCTTGGAACTTTTGTCTCTGTGGAGCAACCCTTAACGGAGTCCGAAAGAAAGGCGCTCGAAGAAATGCTGACTACTAACTTGGAGGATCTTAAGTACTACTCTTGTGTAACTGAGGAAGGTTCTTTATATTTTGGCCCCAATGTGATACAAAATTCCGTTTTTATTGTCTTGGATTGAGATGTGGGGCAATTACCGTTGGTCTTTATTGGGGGATTAGCTCAGTGGTAGAGCACCTGTCCTACAAACAGGCCGTCATTGGTTCAAGCCCGATATCCCCCATCACACTAAGATACGCACCCAAGTTGTAAACTTGCCTTACAAGTTCCCATGGATTATCAAAACGCTGATTTTTTTCTCTCAATTTTAATGCCATGGTAGAGATTTACCTATCAAAGCTAGAAGAATCTTTGAAAGCCCTTGCCGAAGGGAATGAAGATGTCGAAGATCAAATCCTGGAAGAACTAGACAAGATTTGGTTTGCCCTCAGTGAAGAGGAACAAGTAGTAGTGAGGGGGGAGGTTTACAAACGAGTGAGGGGCTTGCCTTACTCTGTGAAAGGTGCTATAGTATCCACAGCTTCAAATTCCCAACGCACGAAAAACTCAAATGTCTGCTGACAACGGCATCTACATTCTAAAGACCTTGAGCACAACCCTTGGAGACAAAGGAGGTAGGTCTCGACACACTGATCCTTGCCCCGTCTACAGGGTAGCTGAAGCTCAGGCTATAGACAACTTTGACTTTTACGAACGTGAGCAGCCTTATAATATTGGCGCTTATCTGAAAGAAGTTTGGGGTGACTCTCCAATTTTCCTCTCCGAAAGTGAAGCCTGGGCTTACGCCGGGGATCTCAGTAGGGGCTGTTCCATTCTTGAGTACGGCACTAGTCTAATTGAGACTGACTATATTTTTTACGGTTCTTGAATAAATATGGCAAAACCAGTGAATAGAAACCAAAGCAGATACCTTAGAGAAGTAAGAGACTTCCCCACTAAAGTTGCCAAGAGTTTATGGAAAAAGTTTGCTAGAAGGGCATTGAGACTTAGAAACAAAAGGGGAATCATCGGGCTTTGACCACTATGTAATTACCCCCTGGCAACCCCAGGCCCACCCGTTCCAGTCGCCAAGTGGTCTAAGGCACGAGTCTGCAAAACTCGCATTTTCGCCGGTTCGAATCCGGCCTGGAACTTTGCCTATCGGGTTCCCCCAATTAGGCCAAATCACTACCTCAAACAACCAACAACCAATCGCACCATGAAGCACTCAGACAGTTACTCAGGCGGCGTCATTTTTGGCATCCTGGCATTCCTTTTGGCGGCCATCATTGCGACCGCAATGTTTGTACTACCACAATACGGAGTCTGGCAGCAGTCCCTAGAAGGGAAGGCCGAGTTGCAAAAGGCCGAATATACGCGCCAAGTCGCAGTTCTGGAGGCTCAAGCTAAACTCGATAGTGCCGAAAAACTTAAGGAAGTTCGCATCAAAGAAGCTGAAGGTATCGCAGAATCCAATAAAATCATTGGTGCCAGCCTTAAGGATAACCCCGAGTATTTGACGTTCCTGCAGATTCAACACATTGAGGAAGGGGCAGAAAAGGGAAACAAAACCTATTTCGTAGCCCCTAACCAAGGCGGGTTGCCTATCCTGACTGCTCCGACTAATAAGGGTTGATTGCACCCCGTTTAATTCGCCTAACTACAAGCATATGGCTCAACCATTAAACCCCCCTATCAACATCTACTTGCAACCCGGCGAAACAATCGGCCATGCGTTGATGCGGGTTGCCCTCATTGCCAGGGAACGCCGCACAACTGGCATACCATTCCTGGATGCCGATGGGGCTGATATTTCCATCAGGGATACCCCCCTATATACAAGGACTCGGGACCACCACCCTTGACTTTGCCTTAGTGGTCTGCTAAACTGATGGGGGTCCAAGAGCCACCCAGCAATCAAACCAACATCAAAAATGACAACCCTCACATTCACAACCGGAACCGAAGTCATCGCAGCTTTCGGGCAACCTTTGACTGCAAAGCGAAAAACTCTGGTCCGCATTCGCCCAACGGTTGGTACCGAAGTCTTCCCCCGAGAAAGGGGCGATCTAACTGCCGTCGAAGGCATTGACCATGTACTGATGCCGGTCGATGGGTCACAGCCGTACCCGTGTAAGGTTGATATTTTTCCTGGCTCCTGGGAAGAAACTGAGCCTAATTCTGGCATGTATCGTCGCAGTGCCCTTTGCAAATTTGTCCCTGTCCCTGCTGGATATACCGTAACCCTTAAAACGAGGGAAGGTGATACCACGGTCTCACACCCTGACTATGTTGCCATTGGTATTGATGATGAAGTGTATTCTTACTCATCTGATCGGGTTCGTGATAACTTGGTTGTGTTGTAGGAGAGAGGGGGGGCATCCCGTTTATTGGCCCTTACAGTCTGTAATCTAGAGGCAGGGGGTGTCAAAACCGGCACCCTGACTTTGGGGGCATTGACTTTTTGCCAAGCCATTCTATAATGGAAACGCTTGCCCCTAAAGCATTGTGGTGATGCACTCGCCTTGTAAGCGAGAGACGACAGTTCGATTCCGGCCTGGAACTTTTTTCCTTACGGGAAAACAAACAAAATGCCCGATTAGCTCAGCTGGCCAGAGCAGCTGCCTTGTAAGCAGCATGTCGTCGGTTCGAATCCGACATCGGGATTTAGCCCTGGCTCTAGAAACTAACATTAAGTTATTTATGGAAATCCCTAATTACCTGAAGCTACCACAAGGTGAAAGACAATCCCACATTAACCTGTCTAGTCCCTGTGACTTTTCTGGTGGAGGGGGAGGCTGGAGAAAAAACTTAATGAGAAAGAATCTTTTTCTTAAACTCGGTATACCGTACGAGCCCAACATCCAAAAGTTTGGAGCCTGCGTATGCCACAGGTGTACGAACTGTAGGGGGAAAACAGAGAGGTTCTGCGTAAATCCCGAACACTTGTACTTGGGCACTTTATCTGAAAATAGTTATGATACGCATTCAGATAACCCTTCGTTACGCAAGACCCAAACTATGACTTCTCAACCAAAAGCTGTGGTCGCAGCCCTGAGCGAAGCTTCAAGGCATAAACGTATTGAAACGTTTAAAAAGAACAAACACGGAGTAGGAGAGAAAAACTCCCAGCACGGCACTATGTGGGTTACTAATGGATATAACAATCTTAAAATCCCAAAAGACGGAGAAATACCTGAAGGGTATAGAAAGGGCAGAAAAATGTAAATTTACATGGGCTCATAACTCAATTGGAAGAGTAACCGGGTCTTACTCTGCATGTTGAGGGTTCGACCCCCTTTGAGCCCATTTTGACTAAAATCGTGCTACACTAACCGTAACAAACAACTGATCACACTCAATCTGAAAATGGGAAAGTTTTTTACCGTCGTTGAGGGGAAAGCCCACGACTGGAAGTTTACCAAGTCCAAAGCCTGTAACGATGAAACTCCAGCTTGGAACTTCCACCTAGGGGAACCTACATTGGGTTTATGGTTAAAGCACTTCTCAAAGGGTGAGACCAAAGTGAAGAAAAAGTTTTCAGATATAGGGAGACGGTTAACCGTCGCACCCGGTTCGGTTCCCCGACTTGTTTCTGCGGAGCAAAAGCAGTATAGTTACCTTGTTACCATTCCTCGCCCATATAAAAACAACCATGGCATTTGATCTCAACAGCATCGTACCGCCGAAAGATTTGATAGAAGAGCGCGGATTGTGGCATTCTAACGAAACCAACTACAAATTCTTTGCCCGATGGGGCGCTACCCAAGCCTTCGAGGCGATGCGGCACCAAATGCCGACCAATGGCATCAGTCATAGGCCGCCGACCGCAGAAGACGCAGACAAAGGTGGTTACGTTCAGAGTTTGCACTCAAGAAGCGACGGCTCAGTATGGTGGTATTTGCAGGGTTGGGAACTCGTCGCTGGGAGCGGCAATGCCTGGTTGCATACACCGGGCTGGGTTCTCAATCCTCAGCTGGCCTTGAAACGAGAAGGAGCGGCATTACTTAACCAAATCCTGCCAACCGCCTTAGGTGACGGGGATACAGGCCTCAGCTCTGAGCAAGTTGCTTTGCTTCGTCGTGTTGTAGCATTGATTCAAACCGAAATCCCGACAAAGACATCGGCAAACACGCATAAAAAGACTACCTCAGACACCCCCGTAACCATTGACGGCCACATCGTCAAGCCAGGGGACCGCCTAATTCTTCGAGACAACAGGATTATTACCGTTCACGAGATAAGCTGGGGTGATGGCTTATGGCAAATTTCTTATAGAAATGATTACAAAGGTTACGGTTACAATCGTATTTCCGTTTATGCTGACGGCAAGTGCCCATTTGACTGTGAAGAAGACATTCTAGCAGTCGTGACAGGATCATTGTAACCTTTCCAACCCCCAATGAAAAAAAAATGTCAAAAGTCACCCTCAAGCAATTGGTTGAACAAGGATTCGGTTTCGAATTAGATCGAAAGTCTGGTGATCGTACCGAGACAATCTTTCGCAATCTGCGAGACGGGAACTTGTACCACATTTACCGTTCAAGTCCGCGAATGTACACTGGTAGTTGGTTCGTTGCAGAGCGCATGTTTTACGCCAACGGCGCTACAAAAGAGATCCCTCAATCGCATATGAAAGACTACGTTGTTGTTGCTCACCGGTAATTTATACCCGAAGTCATCCAGCCCCTTAAGCAAGCGATCCTTTAAGTACCCCTCAAACACTATGAAACCACCTGAGTATACACCCGAACTCTTCCTGCCCCTTGAGCAAGCGATCCCAATCGCGGCGTATCAGAATATGCTCGTTGACCGCATTAACGGCCCGCCTGATACGCTTGAAGGGGAAGCCCCCTGGGATGTCTACCTTGAGGAAGCTCGTTACATCCTTGAGGGAACTAGGGAGAACTACCAAGGTGAGCATGGTCACCCTACGATCAAAGTTGCCACTGAACCGGGTGACCCAAGGTTTAAGACAATAACGTTTAAGGAGTATTCAGACCTTGTAGACTCTTCCACAAAGTTAAAACATGCGGAAAAGAAACTAAAGGCTGCTAAAGAAAAGGTGGAAAAATTAGAAAACCTCATCTCGTGGTCAGAAAATCCTGAAAGAATGGGGCGGTAGTTACAATGGATCAAGATCATCCAAAAGACGCCACAATCCAGGAAATCCTCGATGGTAAGAATGCCGTAAGGCAGCAATTGCCGAGATATCCCATCCGGGTTTTAGTCGCAGAGCAGCCGCCTTTGCAAAAGGGGGATTACGTCCTAGCCACTAAATGGAGCGATGGTGACCCTCGTGATCACTTTTATGTGGGTTTTTATAAAGAATCCTACAATGGAGGGCTACGACATCTCATAGTTGATGAAAATGATAACCTAGTTAGGGGAAACGGTTTTAGGAGGGTTGGAGCCATTACGGCTAAAGAAGGTAAAGCCTTAGTGGCGCTAATTCCTGAAATTGGTGATAAACCAGGGAGATCCCTCTGGTGGCACCTTGATTGTATTAGAGGCGTGGCCGATCCATATGACCCCTGTGACCATGGCGACAGGGATGACAGTGGGTCTGACAATGATTGACAATGAGTAAGAACTATCAAAGACCTTGAGAAACTTAAAGAGGACACCCTAAGACACGCATTAATGCCCAGGGAACGAAGACCATTACTCATCGGTCCTAAAATGTATGAGTTCCTGCAGGCCAACTACCCAGATTGCTTCAAAAACTGCAAAGTAATTGCGGACCTAGATCTAAATCCCGACCAATGGCCACACTAATAACCAACATTGCCCAATCTTCGGTTGACTCACTCCCAAAAGAGCTAGTGGGCATGGTCGAAAAGGGTAAATTAACTCTGGATCAAGCCAAAAAGATAACTGTAAGTTGGAATCACGAACACCCCGTAGGCACAACCATACCAGAAATTGATGACTATGTTTTAGCTTCAACTACAGAAGGTTGCCCTATGGACTTTAAAAACCCTTGCTTCGGAGTTGGCTTTTTGACCCCTAACAACATTCCCCACGGAGAACCACAAAATACATTTTCTATTACGGTCGGTGACCGTAGCAAAACAGTTGGCGGTTTTGGCAGAGTTGAAAAAATTAGTCTCGAAGAAGGTAAATACTTCATTAAATACCATTGGGCAATTTTCATGGCAAAACACCCATCCCTATGGTGGAGGTTAGCTGCTCTACGAAAGGGGATTATAAACCCGGAAGGTTGGCTCCTTGTGGCCGATCAAAATGATATTGATGCTTACGCAACTGGCTTCGATATTGAATATGTAAAGCATTGTAAATTTCTGAAATCCATCCGTATGGATTCTAAAAACGTCTTTAAATTCCCGGACATCACAACACAATGACCACACAAACACCAGCAACATTCTGCATTTGGCTACAAGGCTTCCTCGAAGGTTGCGGTACCAGCCTAAATCCGGGGCAACTAACTACCCTAAAAGCAAAGCTCGATACGGTTTTCACCCACCCTGAGCCTGACTCCGACTCCGGCCATGCTATCCTGACGGAGGAATCTGAGGCTGATACGGCTACCGGGGACCCAGACCCCCTTCTTGACAAGTATTTCAAAATGCTAGAGGAGTATGAAAAACGAAAAGCCGATAAATGGGTCTACGATGGGCCGCCCACCCCTCAAACCTGGCCCCTCACTTGGCCCGACCCTTACTACCCTCCAGAGGGACCCGGTAGGTGGTGGCCGACCCCGGCAATAAATTGCTAACTGCCATGAGGTCACCCTCTATTCTCTTCAACTGAAACCGGAATACAACCGGAATACAACCAAAATGAACAAAACTGACTTCGTAACATGGCTGCAAGGCTACATCCTGGGCGTTACTGGAACCGAACTCAATTCGGACCAAGCTGAAGTCATCGCCGCCGTGGCCGGGTCATATGAGGTACCGGGGCAGAGCCCAGACAATAAGGAACTACAAGTGTTTCATAACTGTTTACAAAACATAGTAAACCCGATCCTATCTCAACGCGAAGAGGTTCTTCAGGCATTCATAGCCAAGCACGGGTTTGACCCAGATCAAGCCATTCAGATCGAGCAGCGACAACCCGATGGTACAACCACATGGCGGATCGTTAGAGTAGGCAGCTCACTGGGGCCCACAGGTATGTCAGGGCAAATTGGATCCATCGGCACTATTCACAACAGTGGTTACTCCCCGATAATCGCTACCAATTAACTGCTACATCCCCAACCATCAACCACCGAAACCAAAATGACATCACGCGACTTTTGCTATTGGCTACAAGGGCTCTTTGAACTTGGGAACCCTGAGTCCCTCACTCCGGGCCAAATCCAAGTCATCCGCAATCACCTCAACATGGTTTTCTACCATGAGATTGACCCGAGCTTTGGGGGTCCCGAAGTTCAGGATGCCTTAAACATGATTCACTCAGGGTCTTCAGTGCCCGTCCCGCCAACAAACCCTGCTCAAAGGCCCCCCACAAAATGGTCCCATCATGAAATGCTAATTGCCAACCCCAACCGCTAAACCCGCAACCAATGACAAACCTAGAATCCGATACCATAGAAGCAATCACCCGTATCGCCAACGAGATTGTGGACACTAAAATACGGCAGCAAGAGTTGAGAGTTGGTTGGGTTAGCGGACTAATTGGCGTGGCATTTGTGTTTGGCATCGTCCATTCCATTTGGTTGCTTAAAGTTGCGTCATTGCCTCATTGACTTTGCTGGTCGGGTATGTTATACTGGTTGGGGTTATCTTACACCCCCCACTAGGTCCTCACCATCAAGCCCTGTTAGTTCAGATGGATAGAATATCTTTTTCCTAAAAAGAGGGTCACAGGTTCGAGTCCTGTACAGGGTGCTTTACATTGGCTGGAATACTAAGGGATTAGGACCCCCCCCACACAACAAATCACTGAATCAAAATGGAAAAAACAAAGAAACTAGTTAAAGAATACAAGTTAGGGCCGTTCGCCCACAACATCCACAGACAAGAAAAACTTGAAGATGACCTGGAGTACCTCCCTAGAAACCTAAGGGAACTTGCGGACTATATCGAGTCTCGCATAGACGAAGGTTTTACAACCTTAGACGTAGACATCTCTGGATGGGAGGGGCCCGGTACAGCTTATCTTTCCTATTTCAAAGAAAGAGAGGAAACTGACGCAGAATTTCAGGCACGACTGAAAGTTGAATTAGAAAGGGAAGAAAAAGCGGAGAGACGGAGGGTGACTATTGCGGGACTATCCCAGGAGCAAAGAGATGCTTTGGGTATTAGTCAATAATCTGTTAGGGCATCCCTTTAGAATTCTTTTGAAAACAAAAACAAAGGCAAAATGGCAAAACTCAAAAGGCTAACTGTAACTGACTACAAAATGCAGTCTAAAAAAGAGCAATACACTGACGACCCCACTGATATTTTCGATGGGGGGATTTCAGGAGCGATTGCGTATCTCCAGGGTATTTTAGATGAGGGTTACACCCACCTAAGTAGCGAAAGATGGGTTGATCACGATTACGGCCATGGGTACGCAAAGTGTGAGACTAAGTACTACAAAATAAGAGAGGAGACCGACGAGGAATATGAGAAGCGGTGTGAAAACCACCGAAAACAAAAGGAAGCGGAAAAAGTTAAGACGGAAGCTAGAAGGGCTGCAATGGAGGTAGCAAGGGAAGCGTTGACCCCTGAGCAAAGGGACGCACTTGGGATTCGTTGACTTCGACTTCCGATGGCGTAATAGCCGAACCTTTTTGTACGGTAATCCGCACCACACCCGATTAGTAAACACCATACAATAGCCCTAACACCTCGACCATGCCCCCCCGAGCCAATGCCTTATCATCCACTAGCAACGACCTCCACTGGAAAAGTCAACCTTGATGCAATCCCGAAAAACACCCTTACTCAAGACCAACTAGGGGCCATCAAAGTTACGCTTGACAAAATAAGTCGAGGCATTGAGAAGCGCCCGCTCATGAGTCAGCTACTTTTTGATCTCTTCCCTAACGAAGACCGGACGTTTCTAGACTACTGGGCAGGTCACCGGTATGTGCAACTAAAGGACACGGCATTTCATTCAAGCCAGGGGTGGATCCTGACTGACATGGTGCGGGAAGTTATCACAGGTTCTGCCAGGGTTTGGTATGAGGGTTGGCTTAAGGATTGTGGCCTACCAGGGTTTTGACTTCGGCTTCCGATGGTGTAATTACCGAACCTAAAAGTACGGGAATCCGCACCCATACCCGAAAGCAAACAAACTATAATAGCACCAACACCCTCCAGCCCCCCAAACCCTAAGCAAACCATGCCAAGCCCCAAACAACCACTATCCGACGAAGAAAAAGCTCTCCGCAAGCAGCAACGTCTGGAAAAAGAAGCCGAAGAAAAAGCTCTTGCAGAAGCTGTTATGGTTAAGGAAATGGATGCCTACTTCCAGGGTTTACCTCGTCTTATCCTTAATTTGCTTTCAGAACTTGATAAAGAGGTTATTGACTATACCTTAAAACAACCGGAATCCAATAAATTCGAACTTACCATCCATAATTCAAACTTCGGCCTCTCAGATAATAGCCTTAATTTTACGGTATCTCAAGATGACTACTCTTACTCTGACTACGTTAATCTGGAATACGATATCGATAATGCCTTCTCAGTGATTGAGTCCATTAGACGCTCTCGTCTTGAAGAAGAAGAAAAACACCGTAAACGGCAAGCTGCCCTTGCAAAACTCGACCTCGAAGATCGTAAACTTCTGGGCCTTTATTGACTTATCGGTGATGATGCACAAGGTTCGTCACCCATGCGGTAAGGTGCTCCTTCCTTCCGATGGTGTAATTACCGAACCTTTTAGTAGAGATAACCGCATCGGCAATCCCAGAGAAAACAATCTATAGTAGCTAAGTTAAGGCGCTAAGAATTTACCCCGCCACAGACCATCAGGGCCAATCAAAGTCCCGCATTCGATTCCCCACACTAAGAACAATGAGCGAACTCCCAATCAAAAACTGCTCTACATGCGGCCACAGCACCCCTGGTGACTTCGTCTCGCAAGAGAACAAAGATCGATACCGCTTTTGCAATCTTTGCAGTGATTCTTGTTCTTTGGTCAATAACCCAGCACTATCGGGCTCGCATTGGGCTTGCTTTAGACACAGCCAATGGGTACCCTTGCCACCGAAACCCTTAACTATTTGGCAACAAATCGGTAAGGCAATCCTTGCGAGAATATCCCCCGATAACCAACTCGGTGTGACTGAGGAGACTCAAAGTTATATCAGATCTATTGCTTCGGGTTTTGAGCGGAATGCAGATTCAGGACACAAAGACTAAATATGGATGCCCCCAACGATGACAAAGATGCCGAACTGTTTAGATTTTGGGCCGAGGAGATATGCTCCCGCCGCAAACAAGTTTCCAATGCTTTAGGGTGGTGCAGAACCCCGACTGAAGTTCGAAACACCCTTTCCGCCATCATGGCTTTAAAAAAAGCTTGTCCAAAAAGCAATTCCTGACATTAAAACCAAGATGATTCCTGACATTAAGATCAAAGACATTGAAGTCAAACTTCTCTCCGAGTGTACGGAGCTTCCTGAAGGGTTGCTATGGGTTAGTCCTGCGGACAATAAACGCTGCACCTACAAGCAGATTCAAGCTGAGTTTCGCCAGGGGGGCTCATGCTGGTTTTAGCGCCTAACTTCAATGGGTTTCTAAACCCCCTACTATAGGCCTTACCATACATATAAAGTCCAACCACCAACAATGAAACACACACAATCCATCTCTTTGGTCCTCATTGCATCCATGACGGCCATCACATTGACAGCTTGCTCCAAACCCCAACCCAGCTTGGAAGGTCAGAAGATTTTTCCAACTGTAGAAGAATGTGAAAAGTCTGGAACCAAAGATTGCAAGCAGCATTATGATCGGGCAGCATTTAGCCACCTGCTCAAGGCACCTCGCTACCCCAGCACTGCTAATTGCAAGACGGCAGGTCATCAGGAATGTTCCGAAGTAACTTTAGACGGTGCCACAGTTTGGTTGCCTAAAATGGTGGGGTTCATGGCGAATAGTCGCCCTGTATATCTCCAAGGCTACGATCAAAAAACAGCAGAATACGAGGATGAAGAAGGCTATATCAACGAGCGGCCCCTTACTGCTGATGAGCTTAAGGAGCGAGCCGTAGTTGCGGGGCCATCGGTCTTTGATAATCAGGACGACGATTATGATCGAACCTCAGTTGTTGTTCTTGGCGGTTGGTATCCGACTCCTTATTATTACTCGTATGGGTTCTCCGGAATTCGATCCAATTCCCTGACGGAAGGAATGCGAACCTCCTACATTCGCGCCAACCCATCTAGCGGGCGCACTTTGGCATTAAGCAGCAACTATGTGCCATCTGCCCGTAGTGCATCGATTAGGGGCTCTGTAGGTGGCTATGGCCGCTCATCGTTTACGTCGTCTCGGCCAGCATCCGTTGGGTCATCGGCACGGAGCGGATTCGGAGGGGGCGGTCGAGGGTTTGGCAGTGGGAGTTGATTGCAGGGTTAAGCTGTGCTATAGTGGCTGGGTAGACTCCCAAATTTTCATACCGGGCACCAACCCGCCAACCCAAACAGAAAAATGAAACGTCACACCCTACAACCTCGCGTTAATTGGCAAGAAAAAGCTGAAGAGATTGGGTTCACCTACCACACATCGGGTACCTCATCAAAAGATGGGGAGGGAACTTATTGGGATGAATCTGTGGCCTATGAGTTTTCTATGGCTGAAATTGACGAACTTGAAGATGCCACACGGGAATGCCAACTCCGGTGCCTCGATGCTGTGGACAAGGTTGTGGGTGATTCAGAGTTAATGGCAAAAATCGGAATTCCCTCAGCATATCACTCCGCGATTTCCAAATCCTGGAAGCAATGCGACCCATCTCTATATGGCAGGTTTGACTTTGCATATACGGGGGACAGCCAACCTAAGATGTTGGAATACAATGCAGACACTCCTACAATGGTTATTGAATCGGCGCTAATGCAATGGTTCTGGTTGCAGGATGTTAAGCCCGGAAAAGACCAATTCAACTCTTTGCATGAAAAACTTATTGACCAATTCAGGGAAATCAGGCAAAGGGTACCGTTCGGCCACAAGTTTGTATTTGCAGGTTATTCTGAAAGCCTAGAGGAGTATCAGACCCTGGTTTACTTCCAAGATTTAGCTACTCAGGCTGGGTTAACTACAGATTTTATTGATTTGGGGGACATTGGCTGGAATGGAGAAAACTTCACTGACATCCAAGAGAATCCGATTAAGTATTGGTTCAAGCTATACCCATGGGAATGGATGATGGGGGATGAGTTTGGATTACACACTATTAAAGGTTCCTCTGGAATTGTAGAGCCAATCTGGAAATCAATCCTGAGCAATAAGGGCATCTTGCCTATTCTCCATGAGATGTTTCCAGACCACCCTAACATCCTTCCAGCCAGTTTCACTGAGGGTGGCATCCCGGTGGATGATTGGGATTGGCTGAATCTCCGGGAGCATGGGACACCAGAACAATTAGAGGCGTTTTCATCCGGAAAACTAAATCCCACATCCTACGTGGTAAAGCCTATGCTGAGCCGGGAAGGGGCCAACATTGACATTGTTGAGTCCGGCATGGTAACCTCTAGAACTACTGGCAAGTATGATGGGCCCCGCATCTACCAGAAAAAAGCCGATCTTTTCCAGGACGGTGACAATCGGGCAGTCATCGGGTCTTGGGTTGTTGGTAATGAACCCGCAGGCATCATCATTAGGGACCATGACCGGCCGATTGTCCTTGACACAAGCCGAGTGGTCCCCCATTGGATTGAGTGATGGTCGGGGATCGGTCAACCCCTTGACTCAGCTCCCCCTTTAAGCTACAATGGAAACGCAACAATCACAGCTTTAATCGCTTCAACAGCAACCACAAACAATGACCCTACCTCAGCCCTACACTCCCCACATCTCATATCTCTTTGAGGTATTAGGGGAAACCGTAAAAATTTACAATATCGGGACCGACTGTGCCACCGTGAGTGAAACAAGGTTCAATGGCCAGGAAGACACCCACCAGGTGATGGATATTTACTATGAAAATGGGGTCTGGGTATGGGAAGATGATGATGATGATTTCAATCCTTTCATCACTTATTCCAGTAAGAAATTTTCCGAAGCCGTCCTTGAGTACATCAATAAGCATGGTGTCCCCGTGCCCGCATCTCAACCCAAATTGACACTAGCCTAGTCGATAGCCCACACCAAAACACACACAACAAAAACAATGACAACACTAGCCGCATTCACCACCTTCACCGCTTTCACTACTAAGGAAACCTACCTTCAAGCCATTGCCGACTGGCAGCAAGCCTACAGCCAACTCAGCCAGGGCCAACGCAACCGCAAAAATCAAATCCGCACCAACCAACACGCCGTCTCTGATGTGCCTGTGTTTTCCTATGATTGGGACATCGAGCAGCAAGATGCTTGGTGGGCGCAATATGGGAGTGATTATGGCTCTGCCCGCAAAAACCATTCCAAACTTGCTATCGCCAACCGTGATGGCGCCAAGGAAGCTACCGAAATGCTGGCTACCCTAAAGCAAATGAAATTGCTGGCTGGTGCCCAATCGGAGGCCAAGATGTCCGGCAGTCAATCAGTAAAACTAGTGACAACAGCCAATTTCAGCAAGTTGGGTAAATCTACCCCATGTGTACTCACTGCCTGATTTAGGGGGCAGCCTTAGCAAACAAATGCAATCCCAATACCCACGACTTTCAAAAGAGTCTATCATCAATAGATTCCAATCTAACTGGTTGACCCTGGGCAGAGTTTCCTATGGGGAGTTAGATAACCCTGACTCTCTAACGGTGACAATCTCTAGCCCGTTTTCAAATCATAGGGGCATCCAGACTGCGTTTACTTTCGGTGGGGATGGCTTGGAAATTGTAGAGGCTAGGGCTTACTTGAGTATTGGTTGATCTTTGGATTTGGCCCTGGGTTAACTACAGGCCCTGACTTCTACTCAGGGGGGGTGCTATGCTGATGGCACATTAATGGCACTTCGACTTCCCCTGCTCCTATTTGCCCCTCGGAGCAACAAGCCGAATTGGTGGAATTGGTAGTCACGGTCGCCTCAAAAGCGATTGCCGCAAGGCGTGTCGGTTCGAGTCCGACATTCGGTATTTTGGCTTCGAAGTTTTAATTATGGGTTCGGAAAACCGACCGTGTCCCCAGGGAAAACTTGTCCTATAATGGCATCGGATCACACCCATCTCAACAAAACCCAATGCCCAAACCTTACATTCTGATCGCTGTCGGAACCATTTTAACCGTCATTGGCTTAGCAATTCTGAATCAACCCCTTGGTATAATTGTTTGTGGTATCGGTTGGCTTTACTTCGTCGTTAGCTATCTAGAACTGTAAAACCCCGGGACCAAAATGGCAAAGTCAGCCCGAAGACGCCACCATGCGGAACGTTTGAGGAATAAATGGTTAAGATTGCTAGGTAGTTTGAATAACGGCATCAACCCTAATGGTATAACCTTTGGGCGCACCTACAATTCTGACCCAATCGATTGCGGAAACCCGCGATGCAAACTTTGTTCCCATGGAAAGGTCTTGCATAGCAAAGAGAAAAGGTTGCTTGGGAAGGAAGCCGCTAAGAAAGAACTTTCAGAGTTTGACGGGTAGGGCGGTTAACCGATCTTTACCTGACCCCTCGCTCAAGGTATGATAGCCCCATGGAACACATCAACCCAACGTTCAACCCAATGCCAAAACCAATGCCCAAACCAACCTACACCATTTCGGTGGTGAACAACGCCAATTATTATTGCAGAGGCTCATCCGAGTTCCCTCGCCCCGAATGTCTACCTCAAGCTGGCGATGTCCTTGTAGTTGAAAAGCCTTTCAGGACTCTGGCTGGTTATGTCTATCAAGTTGGTTCCAGGCTGCGACTCATTGAGCGAACGCTAGATGCCCCTTTTGGACTTCTCAGTTCTCTTGGTAATTGGGTAGTTGAGTGTCCCTTTCAAGAGTCCGTATGGACTAATATCGAATTAATGATTGCTGAGGGAACGTTGAGTTATGGTAGGGGGGCCGAAGCTGGGGAATGGCTCCCAATTAGTACCGCCCCCAAAGTTCGGGAGCCTTACCGAATGTTTGTTGTGATTGCCGTGGATGTTAGAGTTGGCAATGGGACTCGCTATACAACAGACCCGTACTGTGTTTGGCCCGAAGATGGTAAATTCGTAAGGTGGCCACATCCTTTCCCCCCAACTCACTGGATGCCACTTCCTGATTATAACCCAGAAACTAGGGGGCAATGAAAGCATACAAAGTTGAAGTTCTAGTGCTGAACTTTGAGGACATGTCTGAAGATGATATTGTGTATTTCATTGAGAACATAAAGCACCTCTACCCCACGGTAATGTCTATTCAATCAAAAGAAATTGGCGAATGGAACGACGACCACCCACTTAATAAGAAAGACACCGTCAAGCAAACTTATGAAGAGCTTTGGGGAAATGGCAACTAAACACTCCCCGGACTTTAAAATTTACTTTCAGGTCCCCACTGGTAATAAACTCAACGTCATAATTGCCCTCCAAACCCTGATCCTGTGTTGGGCCCAGGCGATGGCATTAAACCTTTTCTGACGAACCTTGTAACCCCTAAATCAAACATGACAAACGACATTCGAAGCCTAATCGCTGACGATGATTTCGCTATGAGTTTTCAATCAATGGGGCAGTATCGAACTGCTTTGCTAAGGGAGCTTGCTGGTGGTACCAAACATACTAGGACTGACGACGAGATTCTACGCTTTTTGGATGGTCAGGGGTTTATTGATGGTGATTTAGAACAAAATGTGGACGGTACACTACGCTGGGTTCACTGGGAATCAATGGATGCTACGGATACCCTTTTGGGCCTAGTCCGCTGGATCAAAGAGCCTTCTTTTTTAGGGCCCATACCGGAACCAGTACCTTTTAGGTTCCATTATACACACCATCACAGCGTAATTTGTATTGAAGCCTGCGACCGTGAGAACACAAAGTGGGTAGTAAGAGACCGGAAATATTTCTTAAATAAAGAAAGTAAATGGGAATTAAGCACCGATCCATACCCGAAGTTCATAGAGAAATTCAGTTGGCCCACGAAAGAAGACGCCCTAGCCGCGTACCGTGCGATACCCAAGCCCCCCACTCTTGAACAACGGCAAGCCGCTGAAATAGCTGAGTTGAAAGCTTTATTAAACCATCAACAATCAACCACCAATTACCAATCAGAAAAACCATGAATAGCAATCTTATGGCACTATGCTCCGAGAAGGTTAAAGAGGCATTGAATGAGGTGTCTGAGGGCCTTTGCTGCGTCTCAGCAGAATCCAAGGACGCTCAGTTGCTTGACGTACAGAAGACTTTGTCTGAGATTGTAGACGCTCTGGCCTCACCAGAGGCCGCCACCCAGTCGGAGGCATGGGTCTTAAACAATGAAACTTCTGATTATAGGCGTGGCCGCGAAGATGGATTGGCGGAAGGTTATTTGCTCGGAGAAGCTGACGCCGCCGCTCGGGCCGACTCAGGGATTCCCCCAAAGGGGCACGCATTGCCAGCCGCCTACATCGACCCTGAAGGGAAAAATGCTGACGGACAGCTGCTTGATGTCTTCTACAGAGCTTGCGGCCGGCACCCGGATGTGGATCACGAAACGCTTTTGCGGGGCATTAGAGGAGTGCGGGCTTTTCGGTTTACCTCTCACCCCTACCAATTGTCATTAGCCGAGGTTCAGCTGCTTACCGGAGCACTTAATTTCTGCACTGGGAACTCTGACTATAGGGCTAATAGTTATACTCACTACAATTTACTTCAGCGATTAAAGCGCATCATTAAGTGGCTGAATGAAGAGGCTGATGGCGCCACCACTACCGCTCAACCCCCAAACGCACTGCCAGCCCGTGTGTTAACTATGTGCAAAAAGCGCGGGTGGGACCTTAGTTGGTCTAGCCGAGGCGTGTACCTTCTCCTGGAAGCTTCCGAGTTGATCGAAGCCATCCGGGGCAAGCATGGCGATCCGCTCAGTGAAGCTGCTGATGTTTTGCTGGTATTAATGTCGATTACGGAAAACGCCGGTATTCCCTGGTGCGATGTTCTGAATCAGACCGCAATGACATGCGCACGGTTGGAGGTTTGCGATCCATATCCGAGGGAAGAGCGGGGTGCCCTGGCCCAGTCCGAATCGGAGCAAATCCCACCGGTTACCCAACCTGCCGCGCCCCATGTGAATAACGAGAGCGAATACACTGACTCGGAGTGGTCCGAAATCAAACGGTGGGAGCAGGAGCCCTCAGCCACCCAGCCTGCTTCACCGGTTTTGCCTGTCGGGGGATTGGTGAAGAGTGCCTTACACTCTTTCTGGAAAGGCATGGCGACCAGCGATGAAGAGGCAACCCGCGCCCTAATCCGCGAGGTAGCGGCGTGGCTCGATCGTGTCGGGAACAAAGGCAGCGCCGATGAGCTTCGCCGGGAGGTTGACCGATGAAGGCTACAGAAAAGTCGAAACAAGCGCAGAAGTCTGGGCCGTGATTCGCGCTCGGCACCCTGAACTTGTGCCGTTTGGTACAGCATCATTTGAAGGCGATATGTTTTCTAGCTATGGCTTTCCCGGCGCTGACTTTCCATTGATGGAGGCTCGTACTACCTGGGAAATCGGCCCAGAGTATCAACGCATCAATGAACAGCATCGTTACTGGCTGTGCATTCCAATTAAGGAGGCAACATGAACACCGATCACATTGACATGCCCACCACAAACAACCAAATTATTTTCGATGGCGGTGAGCCTTTGGGAGATTGCCCAACCAGTTGGGACCAGGCCTACCAATGGGAATCACAGGCCAACACCGATAGCTACAAGCGACATGAGCCGACCTGGAAGTGGGATTGTGGCTTCAAATTGGACTACGATGGCCCAGTAGTTAGCTTTAGCAGTCGCTTCTATCCCCCAAAGACCCACTACGGACCAAAATGGGATGGCACCGTGACTGTATTGATCCTGGGCGAAGAAATGCAAGAGAAACCGTTTGAATGCGACTCTTTGGGAGAGTTGCGTTCGCAGGTTGAGACGTTCAAAGCAGATGTAGTTGATAAGTTGAGGGGGGCATTTATTGCCTCAGGATTAGAGCAACAGCAAACCACCACCACGGAGGCACCATGATCACGATCCAATCCCTGGACGAAGCGCTAAATCAAAAAGTCAGATGTACTGACGGCGGCTTACGGCGCCTCACCCACTATGACAAACTCTTTGGGTACTACCAGAGGCCAATAGAGAGAGGCGTATGGTTGGATCTAGGCGCCACTTATTTGCATGCTTGCCATGAACTTTTTATTGGCGGCACGATTGAAGACACTAGTACCACCACCACGGAGGCACCATGATCGTCCCAACTGCCAACTACCCAACCTCACGCGATTATCGCCAGCTTTGGGAACTGGCCCATACCGCAGCGATCGTCTGCATTGTTGACTTGGATCATGGCAAGCCCGACACTTGCCGAGACATAGCCAGAACCGTTCATTCACCCGAATGGTCTCCTGAGCTGGTGCAGGTTGGATCACGCGGGATTGGTCACGTCTGGGCCGAATCGCTGGAGGCATTTATTGCAGGGTGTGAGCAGTGCAACCTGGAATGGCTAGTGCCGCCCGCTGCTTTGGCCGAGCCGGAGGGGCCGACTGCAGTAGAGATTCGGAACATGTGGCTCGCTTGCAACAATCCTGGTGTTTTTGCCCGCTCCGTTCTCGCCCGTTGGGGCAACCTTCCCGTTCCACCCCCCCATAACCCGAAAAACTTACTATGACGACTAACCCAGACATTTACACTGACCGACAACGAACGTCGGAATCTGCTCGCCAGGCTGCCAAAAACTACAGGGAAGCCTGCGTCACTGGCGATAAAAACCTTATTCTGTCTGCTGCGCTTGTATGGCATCACGAGGCCTCGTGGGATGCGGGCATAGCGGCGAAAGAAGCACACCTTCGGGCCGATATTGCCTCCAAAGCTGCTGATTGCGTCCAAATAGCATTGAAACAACTAGAATCGGAGGAACCATGACTGACTTTCGCGCACTGTGTGCCGAGCTATTGCAACCGTTGGCTGAATACGACGGCGCCAACCCCTGTCACGAACACCGCGATCTGATCACCCGAGCCCGAGCCGCCCTGGACAAGCCGGAAAAGGGTGGGCCATCGGATCAAGATCTATGGGGCCTTTGGGACGAGGTAGCGGGGTATTTTGCTCTGTATGACGAAGCGTTGCGCTTTGGCCGCGCAGTCCTTGCACGCTTTGCCCTAGCAGTGGTGCCGGTGGCAACGAGTGAACAGCCATTAGAGGAGGGGTATTGCGATGCGGAAGGGCAGTGCTGGAGGTTTCACCCGGAGAGTGACTCAAGGTGGAGCAACTGGAGCTATAGCCGGTCAAACGGCCAAGAAACCCACACGCTCCCTCACAATGCCATTCCTTTACCCCATGCCGTGGAGTCCCAGCCATGAGCGACCACACCACTTATCCAAAATGACTAAACCCAAACTCCTAATCATCGGCCACGCCCGCCACGGCAAGGATACCGTCGCCGAAAAAATCTGCAGCAAAATGGACCTCGCGTCTACCTCTTCTTCACTTTTTGTCGGGTGGGAGTATGTTTGGTGGCAATGGGGTTGGAAGCACTATACCACTTTCAACGATATGTTTGCCGATCGAGTAAATCATCGGAAAACATGGGCTGACCTAATTTCCGAATACAATACTCCCGACAAGACGAGAACGGCCAAGACAATGTTGAGCTGTGGATATGATGTGTATGATGGGATGCGAAAACGGGATGAATTTAACGCCTGCCGCGAGGCTGGGTTGTTTGATCACGTTATCTGGGTTGACGCCTCAAAGCGCAGGCCACCGGAAAGCGCATATTCAATGGAGCTTGTAGTAGGTGATGCTGATATTTATTTCGACAATAATGGGCCCCAGGAAGAATTGGATCTTTCTGTGCTGCGAGTCATAGGCATCATAGCTCGTGGGCTTGCGCCTACTGGCCTTGTTACCATTCCCCAAACCGGGGAGGTGAAGGCGTGATAAATCTTATCGAGCATGAGACAAAGCGGACGCTGCTTCGCGTTGACCTTTCAGACTGTTGGATGGATAACAATAAGCCAGTACGGTTTAGATTGCGCAAGCTGCAAAGTCCGATTGATGAAGATGTTCGAGCCATTTTTTTGATCTTTGGTTTCTTCTCAATAAAGTTCGGATGGATCGTAAACGTTCCTATAAGCAATGAAAACCAACCAAATGACTGACCTACATTCAACCCCTACTGCTCATGCAATAACTGAAACCTACAGGTGGGAAGACTGCTGTGGCGAATGGTACGAACCGCTTAAATCCACAGCTGGATGGGATCAATGCCCTAATTGCAGAGAGTTTCCGCGTACTTGGGTTTTTGATAATGGTAACTTTGCTAAATGCCGCTGTCAGCACAAATGGGACCCTGGCGTACAAGCAGAGAGTGTGATGGAAGCGTGCTGTAAAAGGGGTGTCCCTTACCAAGTATACAAAGATTATCTGCGGGCCGAATGGAATAAGCATTGTGGCCGACTTTCAATCGTTACTACCGAGATGGACCCTAACCAATGACGACCCACATCATCTACAACGGTAAGATTGGCACCGATCGCTTTCGTGTTTACTTTAATTCGGGTCTAGTTCTTTATCATTTCTGGCCAATTACTTTTACACGTTGGGTCGATCGAAAAAAGACGTTTGAGTGCGCTGGAAGTTGGTTCCATTTAGAAGACAGGGGGCGCTGGGGGTCCTCGGAGTGGAATCCAACTTTTGCGTATTGGGTACCCCCCGCCATATTGACCGAAGTTGAAGACTACTTGCGAGACATAATGTCCGCCGTTCCGTATCAATTAGATATTTACTTACGGGGTCGGTCAGCGTCATCGCCGACAAGCTCACCCGGGTCAGCACCACCGCAAACGATGCAACCCGGTGAAGAGACCCTTCGCTTCTGATTGACTTCGGCTCCCGATGGTGTAATTACCGAACCTTTTTGTACGGGAATCCGCACCCACACCCAAAGGCAAACAACCTATAATAATCATGATGCTACACACCATCCCCCCTGTTACGAACCCGGCAATGAAAACCATCTATAAATTCTGGCGAGGGTTTACCACGCCTTATACCCTAGTAAAATGGAAATGGAAAGGCAATAAACTAACCGATCTCTTTCGCGCTGCATGGCGTGATTTTTGTCGAACCATTCGTGGGCCAATCCTTAAGGTTCTGATTGGTGATGATTTGGTCATTGTGGGGGATGTATACCTGAATAATACAACCAAAGGAACTTCTCTTATTCAGATTTCGAATGGAAAATGCGCTGAGATCATTGGCAGCATCACTACTCACGACGGTCCCACTGCCATAGTGCCACCAGGGTGTGATCCCCGTTGACTTTCCGGCCCCAACGTGCTAAACTAGCACCATAGCCAAGACCGACCCCCCTGAACTCGCCAAACAATTAACCAGCCCAATGGAAATCTCACCTTTAATCTATCTGGCTGCACCATACGGTGATAGCAATCCTGCAGTCACACAAACCCGCATGGATGCTGTCACCTATGAACTTGCCGACCTTGCCTCGAAAGGACTGGTGGCCTTCTCACCGTTGCTCATGCACTTTTGCTTTGGTCGGGGTGTTGAACTGCCTTCCGATTATGGGTTTTGGAGAAACTACTGCTTGACAATTCTTGAGAAGTCAGATCAGCTAATTGTCTTGCAACTTCCAGGGTGGATGGAATCTCCTGGAGTTCAAGATGAAATTTCCTTTGCACGGGACCGGAAAATCCCCATCTTTTATCATGACCCCGGCATCTAACCATTGCCTACTCAGTCATTGCCCCCCCCAACCAAATACCTAAAACAAAAAATGACCAACTTCCCACCCACAATCCCACAAATTAAAGCTCTACGAGAAAAGACCGGAGCAGGAATGATCCTTTGTAAGGATGCACTTATTAACTCCAAAGGCGATGAAGCAGGAGCAATCACTTGGCTGCGCCAAAAAGGTATTGCCTTGGCCGATGGTAAAATTGGCAGGGCTGCCAAAGAAGGGACCATCTCTAGCTATATCCATACGGGTGGCAACATAGGCGTACTCATCGAAGTCAACTGCGAAACTGATTTTGTGGCAAAATCTGGGCCATTCCAAGAGTTCGTTCGCACTTTGGCAATGCAAATCGCAGCTTGCCCTTCTGTAAGTTATGTCTCCATTTCAGAAATTCCAGAATCAGTCCTGCTAGACGAGACACGAATCGAAATGGGCAAAGAAGACCTTGCTAAAAAGCCAGAAGCAATGCGTAGCAGAATTGTTGAAGGTCGTGTAGCCAAACGCTTTAAGGAAATGTCCCTGATGGACCAACCTTATATCAAAGATGGCACGATGACTATCGATACTTATACCAAGAACTTCGCTGCTACTGTGGGCGAAAACATTGTTGTGAAGCGATTCGCTCGGTTCGTTCTGGGTTCTAACTAATTGTAATTTACCTTTAAACCCATGTGGAGCCCAGCATATCTGCCATTGTGGATGAGGCAACCATTGCCGCCCATAAACAAACGTACCCCGGCTCTTAATGCCGAAGAAGTGTTGCTCAAAGCTGAGGAAATGGCTTTCAAGGCTGAAGAGATGGCGCTCAAGGCTGAGGAAATGGCTTACAAAGCTGAACGCATGGCTCTCAGAGCCGAGGAAATGGCGCTCAAGACCGAGGAAATTACCCTAAGAGTCCTATCATTAGAAATCAAATTAAATAACACCAAAACCAATGATTGACATCAAACTTGCAACACCCGGAGTCAAAGTGGCTTATATTCCGGGGCACGCCCACGGGGAAATCAACCACCCGGACGTTGAACATGGCACCGTATCATCTAACAATGGCAAAAACGTATTTGTAAAGTTTGACAAAGCAGTATCGAGGCTGGGCTGGGCTGGGACCACATCCCAATCTTGTAGCCCTGAAGATTTGGTGTCACTATGAATAAGCCATACTTGTTAATTGCTGGAGACTATTACCCGTCAGGTGATACTGGAGACTGGATTGGTTGTTTCTCAACATACGAAGAAGCTAAAGAGCAAGTAGAGTTTGTGGTCTCAAGTGCCAGCCAATTTGATCACTATAATGTTAAACGCGGAGAAAAAAAAAAAGGGGGTCCTGGAATGCGCTTGGTATGAAATTGTTGACTTGAGGGAATGGACCCAATGATTTACACAAAAAAGTGAAAACCCAATGGAACTGATTGACTTAACCAAACTAACCGACCTTCAAATTCGGAAACTAAAAGCCGACATTGCTTCAGTCGAAGCATCGAGAATCAAACGTTATAGGGCCACCATCGAAATCCAGTGCCTCAGGACAAATAAGGGGGTTTGCGGGAATTTAGACTGTTTAGACTCCTTTGTAAATGCTTTGATGACTGCAGTGCGAGGAGAGTTTCGCATTGATGGACCCCACGACAAAATTGATATCCCATCCTATTACGAAGTAGACGAGCACTTGATCCGATCAGAGTACCTCCTAGAAGCTAACGACCCTACTTAACGAGACTCCCCCCCCCAAAAAATGACAATTACACGAAAAGAAATCGAAGACGGGATGATCCTGTTTTGTAAATCAGGTAGTCACGCCTATGGTTTAAACACCGAAATGTCAGACCTTGACTTTAAAGGTATCTGTGTTGCACCACGGAGATTTTACAATACACTCGAAACATTTGAACAAAAGGATAAAGGGTGGGAGCATACCGGAGAACCAACTTTTAGGACAAGATTTCCTGAATTAGACAATTCCGACTCAGTAGTTTATGGCATCAGGCGATATCTCAGCCTGTTACGATCGCAAAACCCCAACATCCTGGAGATGCTTTGGCAAACCCCCGATAGCTATATCTACCTAGATTATCTTGGACAGTCCCTAATTAACAACCGGGAGAAACTAATCTCCAAAAGAATCTCTGGCACATTTGTCCAGTATGCAAAGTCTCAAATCAAAAAGATGGAAACCCACCGCAAATGGCTTCGGGATCCACCAACAAGGAAACCAGAGTGGGGAGACTACGGGGTACCTTCACCGAGCTTAACACCGTCGCAGATTGAGTCGTTTATTGAGTATTTGTATCTGTTGATTAAAGATAGAATCGAATATTATCAGGCCTCCACTGAGCTTTACGACCTCCTCAATGGCCAAATTGATTGGAAAGGTATTCTAAAACAGAGTGTCCTACCAACGCAATGCTTTGATGAGACACAGAAAATCACAAGGGCAAGTGATGAATACATGGCCTTACTTCACTCCAGTCAGCAATACCGGGCAGACCTGAAAAGATGGGGCAACTATCAAGATTGGTTGACGAATAGAAATGTCAAACGATCTGAAATTGAACGGGCTTGCGGGTACGATGGTAAGAATGCCAGCCATTGCGTGAGGCTTATGAAAATGGCTATTGAAGGGATGCGGACCGGTAAGCTATTCGTAGATAGGAAATTGGTCGGTGACGCAGAGTTCCTTCTTGACATTAAGTATGGTAGGATCACCTATAGCGAACTTATTTCCATTGTAAACCAACTATTTGACGAAGCCGACCACGTAATAAAAAATGAATGCGTTTTACCGAACACAATTGATGATGAATTAATTAATTATTTGTGTGGTGATACCATAGAAAAATTCTATCACTATCATTGCTAGAGCCCGGTAAAGCAGGGTAATAGCTTAGGTATCAATGATGAATGCGCGTACCCCCAAATGACAATCGAAACCGAATCCATCGATAAAATCGAACTTGTTTTTAACCACATTCAAAATGTTCAAAGGGGCTGCTATAAGCTAGGGCTCAAACTAATGAAGCGTGGCGAAATTGAGCTTGGTCGTAACCTAATTGCCAACGGGCAAATCCATGATAACTCCAAATTCAAAGGTATTGAGTTTGCCCACCTTTTTCATTCAGACCCTTTACTTTCTGAAGTCATCAAGCATCATCAGTCCGTGAATCCACATCACCCTGAATACTGGGGTAGCATCCATGACATGCCGAAAGTTTACGTTGCCGAGATGGTATGTGATTGGTATGCTAGGTCAACTGAGTTTGGAACTGGCATCCGCGAATGGATCGACAATAAAGCAACTCAAAAGTTTTCCTTCTCACCCGGGGATCCCGTCTATAAAACCATTCAGGAAATGCTGGCACTACTACTAGAGCCGAGCTTCGATTAGAATTGGTTAATGAAAAACCCGCACTAAAGAAATCCAATGATGGATCTTCAATGTTTTTATGATTTATGCCCGGATAAAGTTTTAAGTGAGAAAAGCTATAATTATTCTGTATCACTCGATAAAACTTCGGTACCCTGTTCAGGGTTTTCATACCAGGATTACCTGGTTGCCTGGTCCGAACATGATTCAATTCATTATCTTCTAGAATTACCCTTTGGACCAGATGGGGAAAGAAAAGCAGCATTTGTTGAAGTTTGCTACCAAGTTGGATGGGGAATTTACGGATCCAAATACAATCAATTCATTGATAATAAGACTATCTTTAAGGTGCCAAAGAACTTTTCTAGAAAGAAAATTAAGGAGTGTGCGGACCTTTTGAGAACCTTTTACGATTGACCATGCCCCCCAGAGCCCTGTGGAGTTGACTTTCCCCCCACATGTACTATAATAGAAGTAAGTTCCAAAGTCGAAAAAAAAAATGGCCCGAGCAATTCCAATCTCAAACAAAGCCAGGAACCGCCTGATAAATTCAATGGGTGGAAACCCCAATATCAACATCGAACAGCGGAAAGGCAATAAAATATTCTTCGTTTCAGTTAACGGCAAATACTGCGCATGGGTGGATCTTTCAGGGGATCCCCACTGGGACATTGCCATATTGCCATAAGTTAATTTGACACACCCAGCTATAAACCAATTACCAACCAACTACTAAACCGCAACCAAACCGCAACCAAGATGCTAATACTCCAGCCTACTGACGATTCAACCGCAACCAAAGGGCCAACCCCATCCCCTGAGCAGTATGCAGTAGCAGAATGGGCCGTCAAAGGTGAAGGATCTGCACTTGTTGAAGCTGTGGCAGGGTCAGGAAAAACTAAGGTTTTACTTGGGGTTCTCCCTCGAACTAAGGGCGATGTAGGTTTTTGCGCCTATAACAAAGCCATTGTCAAAGAACTTGAAGTAAGATCTAGCCCAATGCAAATCGGGGATCGACTCAATATTGGCACCGTTCATAGTTTCGGGTATAAAATTTTACGTTCTGCTTACCCAAGGGTAGAGCTAGACGGGTACAAAAAACTCAAAAAAATTGCAGACTCTGTCGTTAAAAACCCTTATCTACGCACGTTTGCCATAAATGCTGCATCAAAAGCCAAACAAATCGGGATAGGTATTTTTTCAAACATTGATGATACCCAGGCTTGGAACCACATGGTTGATCACTTTTCCCTGGATTTGGCTCTCCCTAAGTTTGCATCACTAAGTGACGGAATCAAAGAAGCTCGTGCTGTCCTAAAAGAAAGTAATAGGGCTATCCCGAAAATAATTGACTTCGATGACATGGTATATGGACCGGTTCTTTTGGGGTTAAAATCTAAGCAATATGACTGGGTCCTCCTAGATGAAGCCCAGGATACTAACCCTGTAAGGCGCAAACTCATTAAGATGATGCTTGCCCCTAATGGACGTCTAATTGCTGTTGGGGATAGCCATCAGTCGATCAATGCGTATACTGGTGCTGACCACAATGCAATGGATTTGATTGCTAAAGAATTCAACACCATCAATCTCCCGCTGACAACAACTTTCCGTTGTCCAAAGCTCATTGTCAAGGAGGCCCAAAGGTGGGTGCCCCACATTAAAGCATTTGATGGTGCGCCCGACGGCATTGTAGATTCCCTAAAGTTGGAAGATCTACTGAAGAATCCCAACCTTAACCCGAGCGATGCCATCTTGTGCAGAGTAACGAAGCCCTTGGTTGAGTTGGCTTTTAAGCTTATCAAGAAGGGTATTTCATGCAGGGTAGAGGGTCGGGCTATTGGAGATGGTCTAATTAAGTTAATAAACCGTTGGGATTGTGAAGAGGTGTCCGAACTAGAGTCCAAAGTAGCCAACTGGTACATAAAAGCCATGGCTAAGGCTAGGGATGACGAAGATTATACAAAATGTGATGATATTGAAGACCAAGCAGAAACCTTAAGGGTTTTGATGGAACAGTGTAAATTGGATGATCCAATCAGTGTATTGATCGATAAAATTAAAGGGTTGTTTGGAGATAGTGATTCGTCAAAGGGCCAGTCCATTTTGACCCTATCCACAGTGCATCGCTCTAAAGGTAAAGAATGGGATCACGTTTATGCGCTAGGTATGAATGCTTATAGCCCAAGTAAGTGGGCGAGAAAAGATTGGGAAATTATTCAAGAAAACAACTTATGTTATGTCCAGGTGACAAGAGCCAAAGAGCATTTGACTTATATCGAAGTTCCATCGACTCGAAATAGGCGGCGGATGGTCCCGCAAGGGTGAACCTGCCTAGCCATATATGTTAAATGGGTGGACTCCAGGCAGCTTGCTGGGTTGTGGGGGGTTAGCCGCCTTGCCTCCCCTAGTAAACGCGCTACAATAGGGGTATGGCCCGAAAATTTCGGGAGGGGGCGTTAGCCCCCGACCAGGGACGGGCGCCGCAGGCTATGCCCGGACCCAGCCCATCCGGTAACATCACCTTTTGTTATCAATCCACCGTTACCAACACCGTTACCAACCATGTTAAAACAAGTAGATCTATCCGATAAAGTTCAGCTCGCCTCCGGGATTAACTCCCTACTTCTTAAGTACAGGAACAAGATTCTAGAGCACAAACAAGTCATACCTTGGGCGGGCTCTAAAGTGGGCCCTTGCTATGCGGTCACTCAGGATCAACTTGTGGGCGGCTTCGAAGACCTTCAAACTGAGTTGTTTAACTTAGTTAGGCAGTATAAGATTACCATAGACTCTTAACTGTAACGGGTAATAATTGTTAAAGCCCTACCATACGGCTCAAAACTGGGTGTAGGTAGTTGTCACTACTGCGCGACACGGGCGTTCGAATCGCCCCGGATCCATTTCCCTTTCGAGGGTCCGCTCTGGAATCGACCGACAGCAAGCCAATTACCGAAAGCCGCTTGCATAAGCACAACATAGACGCTAACAAAATCGTCAAATTCGAGAGGACTGCCGTAGCCGTTTGAGCTATAGCATTCTGACTCATTGCGGGGGGCTTCGGTCCCCTTGCTGCCCCAAACACTAATAGAAAAATGGAAATCGACCCTAAATTATTGACTGCTACCGGTAAGAAAAAACTTAAGAAAATCCTATCAGAGTGCGGTCCCCCAGACTACAGTGGTCTAGCTTGGAGTGATTTCCAAAAGGGAGAAGATTACTACAAGTTCCGGGATAAGTGGAATACCCACAAGGTTCTTAGGGAAATTTTTAACGGTTCAGGAGTTGAAGAGAATGATGAATACAATTGCGGTTTTGACCTTAGTTATAACGATGGAATAATCTACACGAACATTGCCAACATTATAATCAGTTTAAGAAACCAAATTGAAGACGCTGCTGAAACTGCGCGTGGGGTTAGCAGACGTTTGGATGGGGGCTGGGACTGAATAAAAGTGACGCACCTACTTCTTGAGGGGCCTGACGGTCGAACTTACATTGCCAGAAAAGCAGAGCTTTCAAATGTTCCATGGGCTTACGATAGGGAAAGCTGGTTGGTCACAGAGTTTGGCATTAGTGCTGATCTTTGTGAATTACCCTCCGATTGGTGGTTTGAACAATCTGGGATGCAATGGGTTAGCCAGACCTACGACACCTTGGACAAGTTTGCTATACTGGCCATTCATACGGAGGATTTTGCAAACCCTTAAGGTTCCATAGAAAATTGTTCTGATTTACGGAATAAGTAAAACTCATTCACCTTTCACCCCAAAAACAATGAAAATCCTATCAAAGTTCAAAGATTACTACGACTATGTAGAATACCTGTATAGCCAAGAAGGTGGGGATCCGGCTAACACTTATGTTCGTAGAGATTTAGAGAGTAAGGACGAATACAGTTGTGGTTATTTTTCCATTGGGGTGAAAGGAGGGATACCAGCTAAACCGTTACCAAAAGCCGACGGATACCGGGGCAGAAAACCGGACCCATTTCCCTGGTTATACAAATGGTGCTCGGTATGCGGTAAGTTGTATCTATTGGTGACTGAAGAACCTGGAGTGTATCTCCCCAAATATAAACTAATTACCGAGGCTCACCCATCCTTGGCCCTAGTCTACAGCAGATCCCCTGGAGTATGGTTCAAAGAGCCAGACATCAAAGACCTAATTGGAGTTCCAAACTCAGCCTGCGTTGAAGTATCCAAAAAGTTACAAATTCCTGTTTTCACTCTAGAAGACCCCCACTACAAGCACCTTAGGGAACCATTTCATGTGACACTAAATCGAACGGTACCAAACTTGGGGGAACTAGGGTTTGCATCCTTGTTCACTGCTGAACAAATGTACCAGGAGATTGCTATGTTTTTGACATCCCTCAGAGATAACCCCGACAGTTTGCCACCAGTAGACATTTCAGACAAGGACCGGTTGACACAGAGGGGGTTTGATGCTAAGATTTCTTTCCGTGGGAAGCCCCTTAAGTAAATGCCATTTGTATTCAGAAACACATGATCCATGTCCCGGTGAGTAAGCTTAAAGAACTTTGCGACCCATACCTATACCATCCTTGGGGTGTTAAGGTCCCAAAGTCCAAGGTACAAAAGGCCATCAATTGCGGGAATTTGCTAGAGATTCCCATCAGTAGTCTTAAAGCCAACGGTAGAAAACCAACTGCCAATGACCACGCAGCAAGAATAGCCTATTTCATTGTGAATGGGTTTGAGGATCCAATTTCCTTAGACGTAGGAATCCCCTCTATGGGTTACTCTATGGATTGGATACTCACTGACGGGAATCACCGCTTAGCAGCAGCAATTTTTTCTAATTTAGCTACTGTACCAGTTGAATTCTCAGGTGAAGTTGAGTTTTTTAAAGAACTTTTTGGTTTATCTGACTAGGGTTTAACCCAGGGTGACGATTCCGTTAGCATACCTACCTAGGAAATATGAGCCCAAAACACTTCTACGCCATTTCTAGGCGTGATCTCCCTACCCATCAACAAGCTATCCAGTCAGCTCATGCTCAGCTGGAGTATTGCCGTTTACGGGGAGTTCCTGAGGGCGAGCATCCCTCTTTCGTTTGGCTAACAGTTGAGGGGAGATGGCACCTGATAGATTTACTCTTATCATTAGAGTACCACTCTATACCGGTAGTTAAGTTCCACGACCCAGACTATAAGGGCTATGACCCTAGCGCAATCGCTTGTTTGGTTAAAGAGGAAAAACGATATTTGCTATCTCATTTACCGTTGTGGAAGTGTGGGGATCCCCGTAAGGCAGGGTGGTTTGAGGGAATTTATAGGACACTTAAGGGTAATTAGCAGGACAATAAAAAAGGGGGGGGGGGGCATCAGGGTAGAATAAGAAAGGAATACTAAGTGACCCACCCCAGATGCCTTTAATTGAGAAAAGAACTGAGGGCCAAATTAATGCCGCTAAACGTGGTCAAATAGCTAGGCTAGGGGGTCTCAATTTACCCAAACTAAAAAGAAAGAAATGCAAAAAGGGGAAATCTTGCGGGGCTTCTTGCATCCCGGGTTACCATGTTTGCATGGTTGATATTCCTTGGGCTTTAAATCCAGCGATCACCAAAGTTGCTAATCAGATATTGGCCCAACGTAAGTCACCAGCAGCAAAGTCCCCGGTGACAAAACCCGAAACGAAAGCCCCTGCAGTCAAGGCTCCGGCAGCGAAAGCCCCTGCAGCGAAAGCTCCCGGCAAAAAACCAAAAATCCCCGTTTACCAGGTCCCAGAGCCTGTCAATAAGATTCTCACTAAGATGATAAATAATTTGTTAAATAACAATAAACGGAAAAATAACAATAAAAATCCTGGCAACAAGTAATGACTTTTTCAAAGGGGGACTATGAAATTGCTATGGGAAAATTATATGGGGCAAAATGGAACGTCCCCCAAGCCACTGAGAGACTCGGGTTAGATGCCAGCGGGGAAAATTGGCAATTAGTTAAGGGGATGTTTAGAGAATATTGTTTAGACTTTGGTAATACACCTGGCTCCGACTTCCTGTAAGGATCGTCATCACCCGTCCACCTACCCGCGCACCCATCCCCCCCCCCCCC
>Ga0208360_1000006_pt1 | contig 129794 bp, 127 predicted proteins | sample LakMenE27Jul10ns_FD_150739 | JGI IMG/M metagenome (GOLD analysis project Ga0208360, IMG submission 150739) | Freshwater microbial communities from Lake Mendota, WI - 27JUL2010 deep hole epilimnion ns (SPAdes) | ecosystem: Environmental > Aquatic > Freshwater > Lake > Epilimnion/Euphotic zone ...
GAGCGTCATCCGCACGCCAGCTCATGCCTGCCTGCAATCAACCCATCATCGTTTAGGCATATTTCGGAGAGTGGGCTATAGTGGGTTTGAATCTGCCGCACAGCGGCTTAGTCCAACAAGCCCCTCGAGTGGACAGGCCACCTTCAGCTCTTTGCTTCGCCGCCCCCAAATCCATGCCTGCCACTCAGGGGCACCGTTAGGATTCACCCATCCGTTCCCTAGCAAGGCAAGGTGGTTTAAGTGGCGACGCTGGGTGTGCTGGCCTGGTGGATGTGGCTGATGCTGAGCTGGGCTTTCTTCTTGCTGATGCCCTGGCTGATCAATCACTCCTTCGCCAGGTTTTATCCTCAGACTCGAATCGATCCCGTTTTGCGGATGGTGGGTCTTGCAGGAGGCAAGGAAGGGACGCTGGAAGTCTCTGATCGGTCTCCATTTGATCAATTCCGGAATCATCGGCCTGTGCATCGCAGCAGGCGGCTGGCTGCAGGCTGCGGGTATAGGCCACCTCCATGGAGGACCGCTGGGATTGCGCGGCTGGTTGCTATTTGTACCTCAAGTACTGTTGGTGCTGATAGTTTTCGACACCCAATTCTACTGGGTTCACCGCGCCGCCCATGCCTGGCCACTGTTATACCGAAGGCTGCATCGCGACCACCATGTAGATCGCTTCCCGGACACATGGAGCGCAATGAAGCAGCATCCCCTCGATCTATTTCTCACCACAGCGATGCCGATGGCCTGGGTCGTGTTGCTGCCGATCCACGAGGCCGCTTGGCTGGCTGCACTGCTGCTTGCCAATTACATCAATCTGGCGGGCCACAGCGGCTTCGAGGTCACGCGCTACCTACCGGGCCTGGTGACACCAAACGGATTGGCATTACGGCACGATCCCTACCGGTCCGGCATCGCTCGTTGGGTCAACACAGTGATGCACCATGACATTCATCACCAGTTGGTTCACAGCAACTACTCGCTGTACTTCACCCACTGGGACCGGTGGATGGGCACGCAGGCCATGGACCAATCCTGCCCGTGAATCCCTTGGCGAAGCCTAACATCAAGATTCAGCGGGCGTGTGCGAAAAAACCTGATGAATGCATTGATCTATTGCCCGCTTCTGATCTTGAGCGTTAGCCGAATCTCTGTGAAGGACGGCGGGCTGAGCGGAGGAACTGGATGCGCTCTAGCATGTCGGATATTGCTACAGTGGCTTCAGGTCAGAGTTAACCATGAATTTCACGTTGGACTGCGAACAAGAGGTAGATGGACGCTGGATCGCCGAGGTGCCGGAACTGCCTGGTGTCATTGCTTATGGAAGTTCCTCTGCAGCTGCAATGGCAAAGGCTGAAGTCCTAGCTCTTCGGGTTATTGCTGATCGGCTTGAAAATGGCGAATCCGAGCCAGTCAGCATCCAGTTTTCGCTTCCTCTCTCTGCATGAGCAATTGGCCGGCAGCCAAGGCCAAGAAGGTATTGGCAGCCTTTCAGTCCATTGGATGGATAGTTAAACGCCAATCAGGATCTCATAAGACCCTTGAACATACAGAATATCCGGACTATGTCTTTGCATTCCATGATGGCGAGGAGATTGGCCCCAGGATGCTGTCTCGAATCGCGAAGCACACCGGCCTTCAACCAGGTGATCTGTGATGTTGGTGCGAAATCGGCTAACAATGCCATACACCTCAGCTGGCCCCGAATCTTGTTTGTCGATCTCCCTGACTTTCTGCAGCCAGGTGATGGCAAGCGTTAGAAGGACCGGCAAGAGCGAGCAGAAATGCCCCGTGAAGGAGACCGCTGCTGTTGGCATAAGTAGACCCTGCAGCCAATTCCGTGCAAAGCCCGCCAACGATGGCCGTAATACTATTTGGCAGCTGGTATTATAATGGAGTAGCAGCTGGGTGTTTGCTATGGCGGTGATCTCGCTCAAGTTGACCGAAGCCCTTGATGCGCAGCTCACAGAGCAGGCTCACCGTCGCCGGCTGAGCAAGTCTGAATTGGTTCGACGAGCATTGACGGCGTTTCTCCGGACCTCAGAGCAGGCTGTGGAAGGCTCAGCACCACAATCCGCAGCTGATCTGTTGGCCGATTTGGTTGGTTGTTGTGAAGATGGACCAGTAGATCTATCATTTAACCCTGCTTACATGTCTGCCTTCGGTACAAACTGATTATGGCGGTGCTGCTGGATACAGGGCCTTGGGTTGCCCTGATGAGTCGCAATATCAAAAGCATGGGAGGAGTTTCATGGCTAACCCTGGCGAGCAGGTCACAGACGTTGCCTTGACAGAAGACAGGCTGATCGTTGACCTGGCTGATGGACGATCTATCTCGGTGCCGTTGGCTTGGTTCCCAAGGCTTCTGCATGCAACATCCCAGGAGCGTCACAACTGGGAGATTGCAGGTGCTGGCTACGGAATCCACTGGCCAGATGTTGATGAGGACTTAAGTGTGGAAGGCCTTCTACGTGGAGCACCAGCGCCCCAGGTAAAGACACTGGTCAGCTAACACCTCTATGCACCTGTGCCGCCAACGCAAGGCTATCTTCTTCGCTGAGGACACCTTGCGGCCAGGTAATCGCGAGCGTTAAGCAGCCCTGCTGCATAGGCAATACGGGAAGGTGACGCCAACGAATAGAGCCTCTGCGCTTTGCGATATGTAAAGCAATGACGGCACTCTTACGGCACTCTTGCGATACGGACTTTAAAATTTGGGAAGACTTTGGTTTCGGATAGCTGCTATGCCCACCCCCGCCTTCGACATCCCGATCCCGTTCGAGCCGCCCCGCATCCCCGACCGATTCCTGGACCCGCGGCTGCGCTGGGAGATTCCCGTATGGCCCAATGTGCGCTGGGGCCCCGCACAGATCAAGGTGTTGGTGGTGTGTGACGGAAATTCTTACGACACGGTCGCCGGCTTCTCGCTCGGCCTAGCGCTGCAGGACGCCTTCGACCCTGCTCACCCTGAACACCCGAGCTACGCACGTTTCACCTTTACCAAGGCACACCGCGGAACCGAAGCCACCGCCACCCCGGGATTCGACAACTTTCTCTTCACCGCCGGTTCGCTGGAGGGCTTCGACGAGCTCTGGCTGTTCGGCTACTTGTGGGGCGCGCCTTACCTGATCACGGACCCGAACCGCAACCTCAACGAGCCCGCTGAAATCCACGCGTTCATGGACCGGGGCGGGGGTGTGCTCGCTATGGGCGACCATGATGACTTGGGCTTGGGCCTATGCGGCGGCATCAAGCGTGTGCGATCCATGCGCAAGTGGTGGTCTTCAAGCCCGCCGCCGCCAGCCGGCATGCTCAGAGCGCCGGACAGTACTGACCTCACCCGTAACGACACCCAGCAGTTACCTAGCGACAACGAGAGCGATAGTGTTCCTCAACCCATCTATCCGAACTATCGGTACACAACACCGTTCTGGCGGCCATGGTGGAAGCACCAGAAGTACCCACACCCGATACTGTGCGGCCCGCGCGGTGTCATTACCGTGATGCCCGATCATCCGCACGAAGGCGACTGCATCCTGCCGTCGGCCACTAACGCCGCCGAGTTCACCGGCGGCGTGCCTGTGGAGGTGATCGCGCGAGGCCGCAACGTCATTGGCCGCAACAAGGGCGGTTATGTAATCACCGACGACCGCGAGTTCGGGCTGCTCGGCGTGTGGGACGGACACCAGCCAGCCGCCAACCAAGGGCGCATCGTCGTCGACTCCACCTGGCACCACTGGTTCAACATGAACCTGATCGGCTTGCGCGGCAACAATTACCTCGACATCCTGGCCTTCTTCCGCAACTGCGCAATCTGGCTCGCGCCCAAGGGCCAGCAGGCCGCCATGCGCCGTGCCGGCCAGCGCATCCTGTTGCTCACGCCCACGATGGTGGAAACGTTGCCCAGCTTGTCCGAGTTCCGCCCCGAACGCTTTTATCAGCTGGGCGTAGAGGCGCGAAACGCGTTGGGCCGCATAGCACCCCAGTGCCAGTCAGCAGCCTGGTTCTTCGATATCGTCTCTCCCTTCATGCCTGCATCCGCCATGAAACTGGCCCTAAACGACCGTTTCGAAGGAGTGCACAATCTCGTCGAAGCCGCTGCTCTCGACGCTCTAGCAACCACTGTTTTCGGTGGGATTGTCAACGCTGTTGGCCAGCGGATGAACAAGTATGGTCTCGAAGACCTAGAAAGCTGGGACGAAGAGCTGGAAGAAGCCAGCGCCGAAGGCGCCAAACGCGCGCTAGAGGTGGCGACAAAGCAACTAACCCGTTCACAGCGCACAGTAAAGTCGCTCCTAGGCTGACAATCAGACCCCAGACTTGTAGGAGATGATAAGCAGCGACGAAGTCTGTGCTCCCATCGGAATGCTAACGTTAGACATATATCCAAGCGAAGGTTCTTGCCTCCAACTGATATGTGGGCCAACATGAGGGATGGATTTCTTAGTTTTCGACCATGAAGCTCGGATACACGATTCTGTACGTCGCCGATGTCGCTTCATCCCTGAGTTTCTACGAGCGGGCCTTTGGGTTTAAGCGGCGTTTTCTCCATGAATCAGGAACATATGGAGAACTTGAGACCGGCGAAACGAATCAGAGATACCCCTGGGGATGGAAATCGGTTTGCTGACTCTTGACGTCGCTTCTGCTCATGCTCATGCATTGAGGGAAGGCGCGATTGAATTGAGCGCGCCTGTCTCCAAACCTTGGGGGCAGATCGTCTCGTATGTTCGAGCGCCGGATGGGTGCCTGATTGAACTCTGTACGCCAGTCGGCGAGTAAAAGCAACGCCGAACATCAAGATGTCGAACATCAAGATGCCGAGCATCAAGATCCAGCGGCCGGGCCTAAATCGCCTTGTGAATGGTTTGGCCATCTGCCCGCTTCTGATCGATCAGACTCCCGCAGCCCCACAGCGCTACAGGCCCTCAAGGCTCTCCCCAGCACCGGCATCCCCGAGAAGCTCCCGCACGCGGTCGGCGGCGGCCAGGCCCGCCTCGATCGCCCCCTCGAAGTAGCCGGGCCAGCGGCTGGCGGCCTCGGTGCCGGCCCACACCACCCGGCCATGGGGCTCCTGCCCAATCGCGCCGTAGGTGGTCCAGGCGCCGGGGGTGAGGAAGGAGGTGAAGGCACCGCCGCTCCAGCCCTCGGCATTCCAGTTGTGAAGCACCAGATCGGCGGGCTCGGCCGCCTCGGCTCCCCACCAGCACACCAGGTCCTGCAATACGGCCCTGCGGCGCTCCGCCTCGCCCAGGCGCTGCCAGCGAACGGCTCGCTCTCCGGCGATGAAGCCCGCGAGAATGCCGGGCCCGCCGGGTGGTGAGCTATCCACCGTGAGCTCCAGGGTGGGCAGGTTGCCGATACCCAGGCCATTGAGCCCCCGCTCCCGCCAGAACGGGCGCGGATAGAGCGCCAGCACCTTCACCATCGAGCCCATCGGCGAGCGCTGCAGCAGCCCCAGCCATTCCGGCGGCAGACAAGGATCGAACTGGATGCCCAGCCGCAAGGGCGGGGGGATGGCCACCACCGCCGCCGCCGCCCGCACCGCCTCGCTGGCGCCATGGCTGACGCGGACCCCGCCGCTGCCCTGCTCGATCGCCCGCACCGGCGCCCTCAGCCGCAGCGCCTCCCCCAGCTCGGCGGCCAGCCGCTCCGCCAGCTGGGCGGCCCCCCCCTCCACCAGCCAGGCCTCGGGGGTCTCGTGCTGGGGGGCCACGGCCTGGGTCCAGGCCAGATGCAGCAGGGAGCTCTCATGGGGCTCGAAGCCCCCGGAGCCGCCCAAGCGCGTGAGCCAGGCGAAGGGGTATCGGGCCAGTTCACCCGCCCCCTGCCGCTCCAGCCAGCCCGCGATGCTCAGCCGATCCAGCGCCTTTGCATCCGGGGCGGTCCAGGGCGCGCGGGGCGGCACCCGGGCCACCAGCTCCTGAAAGCGCCGCTGCAGCTCCAGCGTGGCGGCCACCTCAACAGGAGGCAGGCCCAACTCCTCGGGGCGGAAGAACAGCAGGCTCGAGCCGAAGTCGTGCTCCACGCCAGCTCTGTGCGCCGCTCCATTCCAGTGGAACACCCCCTCGCCGTCGTAGTGGGTGGGGAAACGGCGCAGGCCGAACTCCTCCAGCAGAGCCAGCAGCCGGTGGTGGCTGGCGCCCACCCACTGGCCGCCCAGATCCACCCGCAGACCCAGGCCGCTGCTGTGGCCCCGCATCCGCCCCCCCGCGCTCTCGCGCGCCTCCAGCACCTGCACCGCCAGCCCCTGGCGCCTCAGCTCCCGAGCGCAGGCCAGCCCGGAGAGGCCGGCGCCCACCACCACCACATCAACCAAGACATCAACCGTGGAATCCGCCATGGATGAACATCGGTGGACTCAGGGAGCGGCTAGAGATGGCGCAACGGCGCTCCGCTCTTGCTGAAGAAGCCTGCCACGAATCACGGCCGAGGCGCCGCGGCCCCGGAACCGGCGTCATCCGCTGCGGGACGCCGCCCTCAGCGAGGCCTTCCTCACCAGCCCGGAGGATCGTGCTCGCCACCGGCCTGCTCAAACTCTTCGCCGGGTCACGCTGCCGCTCGCCCAACAGCGAGGATCTCTACCTCAACCACCATCTGAGCCAGGAGTTGTAAGCCGCATCACTTCAAAGTAATCGGAGCAAAACATAAGCCAGCTCCGAACTGTGGCTCTCTTTTCGTACCCTGCCCCGGTTACCCTTACCCAACCCCGGCACACCCCGCCGATGGCCGGCCTCTTCCTCTCCCACAGCAGCACCGACGATGGCTTCGTGCGAGAGCTGCGGCAGGCACTGGCGGATCTGGACCAGGAGGTGTGGATCGATTCGCGGCAGCTGAAGGGGGGTGATCCGCTCTGGAGTGCGATCCAGGCGGCGATCGAAGCGGCCTCGGGGTTGGCTGTCCTGGTGAGCCCCAAGGCTTTCGAATCGGATTGGGTGGCCAGGGAGCTGAAGCACGGGCTCAAGGTGCAGGCCGAGCGGGGTCTGGATGCTTTTCCCGTGTTCCTGCTGGCACTCAACGGGACAAAACCCGGTTCTCTGGCGGGCTATTTCGATGAAAAACCCACCTACATCCCAGTGAATGATGGCGCTGGCGGCGCCACAGCCGCCCTCCACGACATCCTCGTCGCGATGCGGCTGCGCCTGCCCACCGACCGGCCGCCGGTTCCCCAGCCCCGGCCGGAGCCGGTGGCGGAGCTGGTGCTCGAACTCAGCGACCTCGGCTTCGCTGAACAGGACGGCGTGCGCCGCCCAGCCGCCCGCGCCCGCTTGGTCTACGAGCCCGCCATCCCCGGCCAGCCGGTGGTGATGAGCGACCAGATGTGGCGGCTGATCGCACCGCTCGGGCCAATCGAAGCGGAGGAATTGCGCTGGTATCTGGAGCGCTGGCCGGTGTGGCCCAACCCGTTGGTGGCCGATCGCGCCCGGCAGCTGGAGGCCAACCTGATCGCCTGGGGCCAGGCCCTCCACGGCGCCGCCCTGCCGCTGCAACCCACCGCCAACGTGCTGCAGGCCTGGGCGGGGGTGGATGCAGCGGCGAGCCGTCGCTTCTCCGTTTCTGTCGACGATTCCCTGCTGCTCGGCGCCAATGAGGCGGAGATGCACCTTGCCCAGGAGGCCGCCACCGCCCTGCTCGCCCTGCCCTGGGAATTGCTGCACAACGGCGAGGGCTTTCTGTTTCAGGGCGCCCGGCCCAGCCGTGTGCGCCGTCGCCTGCCGAACAAGTTCCATCGCACGGTGCCGGTGGTGGCGCCACCGATCCGGTTGCTGCTGATCACATCCCGCCCGGAAGACGACGCTTGCGCTTACCTCGACCATCGCGCCAGCGCCCTGCCCCTGGTGGCCGCCACCGAGGAGCTGGGGGATGTATTGCGGCTCAGCCTGCTGCACCCCGCCACCTACCAAGCCCTGGAGGCGGAGCTGGCCCGGGCCCAGCAGGCCGGCGAGCCCTATCACGTGGTGCATTTCGATGGCCACGGCGTCTACGACCGCCGCGTGGGGTTGGGGGGGCTGTGCTTTGAGGATCCCAGCGACAGCAACAAGCTCACAGGGCGCCGCCACCAAACGGTGTACACCAACCAGCTCGGGCCGCTGTTGAACAACTACCGCATCCCGCTGGTGCTGCTGGAGGCCTGCCAGAGCGCCCAGGCAGAAGCGGGCGCCGAATCGGTGGCCAGCGACTTGCTGCAGCGGGGCGTGGCCTCGGTGGTGGCGATGAGCCACAGCGTGCTGGTGGAAACGGCGCGGCGTTTTGTGGCTGCCTTCTATGCGGAATTGGCCAAGGGCCAGCGGGTGGGCCAGGCGATGCTCGCCGGCCAGCGCGCCCTGCACAGCGATCCCTCTCGGGGCCAGCGTTATGGCATCGGTGAGCTGACCCTGGCCGACTGGTTTGTGCCGGTGCTGTATCAGGAGAAGGCCGACCCCCAGCTGTTCACGGCCACCCCCGCGCCCCAAACCCGAGAAGACCTGCGCTCCCGCCTGCGGGCAAGGCTGGGGGAGGTGCCGCCGGAGCCGGCGGAGACTGGCTTTGTGGGCCGCAGCCGCGATCTGCTGGCGCTGGAGCGGCTGCTGCGCCAGGAACGCTGGGCGGTGGTGCGCGGCCAGGGCGGCGAGGGCAAAACGGCGTTGGCGGCGGAGTTGGCCCGCTGGCTGGTGCGCTCCCAGCAGGTGAAGCGGGCGGCGTTCGTGAGTGTGGAGCTCTACAGCCACAAGGATGCCGTGCTCGATGCCCTCGGCCGTCAGCTGGTGGGCGCCGACTACTCCGCCGCCAAATTCGAGAGCCCCGAGCAGGCATTGCTGCAGATCGAGCGGGCCTTGCGGGAGCAACCCACGCTTTTGGTGATCGACAACATGGAGAGCGTGCTGCTGCCCCCCTATCTCGAAACGCCGGACCTGCTGAGCGAGGAGGCGGGGCTGGAGCTGAAGGCGATTTTGGCGTTGGCGCAACGGCTGCTGCGGGCGGGCGAAACGCGGCTTGTGTTCACCAGCCGCGAGGCCCTGCCGGCACCGTTTGACGCGCAGCCTCAGCGGTGGGAGCTGCGCCAGCTGGGCAAGGCCGATGCGGTGGCGTTGATCGAGCGCTCTCTCGCCGCAGGGGAGGGCAGCGAAGGTGCGCGGGCTGGAGCGGGGTCAGCTGCCCTGGAGGCCCGGCGGGAGGAAATCGAAGCGCTGGCCGATGCCGTGCAAGGCCACGCCCGCACCCTGGCGCTACTGGCCCCGGAGCTGCGCCGCCGCGGCGTGGCAGCCACCCAGGCGGCCCTGCTGGAGCTGATGCAGCAGCTGCAGCAGCGGGTGGCCCAGCTGCCGGCGGACGATCCGCGCCGCCGCGAGCAATCGCTGTTCGCCAGCGTGGAGCTCTCCCTGCGGCGCCTTTCGGCGGCCAACCGGGAGCGGGTGCGGGTGTTGGGGGTGTTTCACGGAGGCGTCCAGCTGGATGTGCTGCGGCGGCTGACGGGCTGGGAGCTGGCGGAGGTGGGGGGGCTAACGATGGAGCTGGTGGGCACCGGCCTGGCCACGGCGAATCCTTACAACCACCTTTCCCTCAATCCCGCCCTCTGCCCCTATCTCAAGGCCAGCCTCAGCGAGGAGGAACTGCAGGCGCTCACGGCAAGCTGGCTGGAGGCGATGGCCGCCTATCTCAACTTCCTCTACCAGCAGCAAAGCCAGAACGCGGAACTGGCGGCGACGCTGACGCTGCTGGAGCTGCCCAATCTCTTTGCCCTGCTCGATCGCTCTCAGGCCGTCGCCGATCCCGAAACCACGATCGAGCGGGCCACTTATCTGTATGGCCTGTTGCAAGTGCTGGGCAAACCGCGGCTGCTGGATCGTGTGGCTCGGGTGCGCGAGGCCGCCGCCGCTGCCCTGGGCGAGGGCCTCTCGCACGCACGCTTTGAGGCCAGCCGCACCCGCATCGAGCAGCAGCTGGCGGCTGGGCAGCTGCGGGAGGCGTTGGCAGGGGCGCAGCAGTTGCTGCAGCAGGCCCAGGCGGCGGGGGAAGCGGCCTATGTCGATGCGGACTACGACCTGGCGATGGCCTTCTGGCTGCTGGGTCGGATATTGAACAATGGGGGCGGAGCGCACCAGGCCCTGCTGCCGCTGCAGGAGGCCGGCCTGCGCTTTGAGGCCATCGCCAACGCGAACGACAACATGGCCGCGGCAGGGATGGCGTCCGTCTGCCTCGCGGAACAAGGCAGTTGTCTGCGCGTCCTGGGCCGTTACGACACTGCGGCAGCTGCCTATGAGGAGGCGATCCGCAGAGCTGAACAACAGGGGAGACTGCGCGATGTTGCCGTGGGCAAAGGCCAACTCGGCACCGTCCGCCTCCAGCAGCAGCGCTATGCCGAGGCCCTGGTGGCCTACCAGCAAGCCCGCGACACCTTCTCACGCCTCAATGAACAGGGCACCGTCGCCATCGCCTGGCATCAGATCGGCATGGTGCATGAGGAAGCGGGTCAGCCGGAGGCGGCGGAAGAGGCCTACAACCAATCCCTGGCGATCGAGGTGCGGCTCGGCGATCGGGCAGGGCAGGCGAGCACCCTGGGGCAGCTGGGCAATCTTTATGTTGATAATCTGCAGCGGCTGGAGGAGGCGGTGGCCTTCTACCGGCGGGCGACAGCGATCTATCGGGAGATCGGTGATCTTTCAGGAGAAGGGAAAGTCCAGAGCAATCTGGCGAATACGCTCTTCAAACTCCAGCGCCTTGAGGAGGCCAGACAGGCCATTCGCCGCGCGATCGAATGCAAAGCGGCGTTTGGCCATGCGGCCGAGCCCTGGAAAACTTGGAACATCCTCGCCGCCATCGAAACCGCGGCTGGCAACAGCGCCGCCGCCACCGATGCGCGGCACCAGGCAATCGACGCCTTTCTCGCCTATCGCCGCGATGGCGGCGAAAATCAAAGCGGATCAGGCCGCCTGGCGCTGGCCGTTCTCCAGGCGCTGGCCAGCGGCGATCCAGCCGAAATCGCCTCCTCCCTCCAGCAACTCGCCGCTGATCCCCGAGCCGCCAACATGCTCCCTTTCCTCACAGCCCTCCAGGCAATCACCGCCGACAGCCGCGACAGCTCCCTCGCCGATGATCCCGATCTGCACTATTCACAAGCCGCCGAAGTGCTGTTGTTGATCGAGGCGCTGGAGGCGGAAGCAGGCGGGTGATCACATCGCCTGGCACAGCCGCTCTCAGGCTGGGTTACGCCCGATAGCGTTCAACCCTTCGTGATCACGCGATCAACCCGCGCCAGACCCCCACCAGCGGCTGGCAGAACGCCCCGCACGCCCGCCCCATAGGATCAGGCCATGCCCGAGCGCCCCACCACCGGCTCCGTGCCGCCCCTGGGCGAGCTTTTTCCCTTCCCGCTTGATCCCTTCCAGCTGGAGGCGATCGATGCCTTGAACATCGGCCACTCGGTGGTGGTAAGTGCCCCCACCGGCTCCGGCAAGACCCTGGTGGGCGAGTACGCCATTTACCGGGCCCTGGCCCATGGGCGCAAGGTGTTCTACACAACGCCGCTCAAGGCCCTCTCCAATCAGAAGCTGCGCGATTTCCGCCACCAGTTCGGCGCCGAGAACGTGGGCCTGCTCACCGGTGATCTGAGCCTCAACCGCGAGGCCCGCATCGTGGTGATGACCACCGAGATCTTCCGCAACATGCTCTATGCGGAGATCGATCGCGAGGCCGACGACCCCCTCCATGACGTGGAGGCGGTGGTGCTCGATGAGTGCCACTACATGAACGACTCCCAGCGCGGCACCGTCTGGGAGGAATCGATCATCCACTGCCCGCCGCCGGTGCAGCTGGTGGCCCTCTCGGCCACAGTGGCCAATGCGGACCAGCTCACCGATTGGATCGAGCGGGTGCATGGCCCCTCCCGGCTGGTGTTCAGCGATTACCGGCCCGTGCCGCTTGCCTTCAGCTTCTGCAGCGCCAAGGGCCTCCACCCCCTGCTCAACGACGAAGGCACCGGCCTCCATCCGAATTGCAAGGTCTGGCGGCCTCCCAAGACCACCCGCCGCAAGGGGCCCAAAGAAGCCCGCCCGCCCCAGCCGGAGGCACCACCGACCGGCTTCGTGGTGGCCCAGATGGCGGAGCGCGAGATGCTGCCGGCCATCTATTTCATCTTCAGCCGTCGCGGCTGCGATAAGTCCGTGCGCGACCTGGGCAAGGTCTGCCTGGTCAACCCCGAGGAGCAGGCGCGCATTCGCGCCCGGCTCGATGCCTTCGTGGCGGCCACCCCTGAGGCGGTGCGGGAGGGCCACGCCGATCCGCTGCTGCGCGGGATCGCCGCCCACCACGCCGGCGTGCTGCCGGCCTGGAAGGAATTGATCGAAGAACTGTTCCAGCAGGGCCTGATCAAGGTGGTGTTCGCCACCGAAACCCTGGCCGCCGGCATCAACATGCCGGCCCGCACCACCGTGATTTCGGCCCTCTCGAAGCGCACCGAGCGGGGCCACCGGCCCCTGATGGGCAGTGAGTTTCTGCAGATGGCGGGGCGGGCCGGCCGCCGGGGCCTCGATTCCCAGGGCTATGTGGTCACGGTGCAGAGCCGCTTCGAGGGGGTGCGCGAGGCCGGCGCCTTGGCCACCAGCCCCGCCGATCCGCTGGTGAGCCAGTTCACCCCGAGCTACGGCATGGTGCTCAACCTGCTGCAGCGCTACGACCTGGCCAAGGCAAAGGAGTTGGTGGAGCGCAGCTTCGGCCGCTATCTCGCCACCCTCGATCTCGCCGACGACGAAGACCGCATCGCCGAACTCTCCGCCCAACTGGCCTCCCTCGAAAGCAGCGGCGGCGATGTGCCCTGGGACGACTTCGAGGACTACGAGAAGGACCGGGGCCGGCTGCGGGAGGAGCGGCGCCTGCTGCGGATCCTCCAACAGCAGGCCGAGGAAACCCTCGCCCACGAGCTCACCCTGGCGCTCCAGTTCGCCAGCGAGGGCACCCTGGTGAGCGTGAAGGCACCCCAGCTGCGGGGCCGGGTGACCCCGGCGGTGGTGGTGGAGAAGGTTCAGGGTTCAGGTCAGTTCCCGCTGCTGCTCTGCCTCACCGACGAGAACGTCTGGATCCTGCTGCCCTGCTCGGCGGTGGTGAGCCTCCACGCCGAGCTCAGCTGCCTGCAGGTGTCCCAACTGGAGCCGCCCGAGCTGCGCCATGGCGGCGAGCTGCGCCATGGCAACCAGGAGAGCGGCGGCCTGGCCCTGGCGGTGGCCTCGATGGCCCGCCGCCACGACATGCACACCCCCCGCTACGACCTGGCCGGCGAGGTGCAGGCCCAGGACCTGCTGGTGCGCGAGCTGGAGCTGGCGATCGAGCAGCACCCGGCCCACCGCTGGGGCGACCGCAAGCAGCTCAAGAAGCACCGCCGCCGCACCGAGGAACTGGCAGCCGAGCTGGAGGAGCGGCAGCGGCTGCTGCACTTCCGCGCCAACCGCCATTGGGACACCTTCCTCTCCCTGATCGACATCCTGCGCTTCTTCGGCGGCCTCGATGGCGAAGCGGGCCTCGATCCCACCGAGGTGGGCCGCACCGTGGCCGCCCTGCGGGGCGACAACGAGCTCTGGCTGGGTCTGGCGCTGATGAGCGGCCACCTCGATGCGCTTGATCCAGCCGAACTGGCGGCCGTGCTCGAGGCGATCTCCACCGAGGTGAACCGCCCCGACCTCTGGTGCGCCTGGCCGCCACCGCCGGCCGTGGAGGAGGCGCTCCATGATCTGCGCGGCCTGCGCCGCGAACTGCTGCGCCAGCAGGAGAGCCGCTCGGTGGTGGTGCCGGTGTGGTGGGAGCCGGAACTCACCGGCCTGGTGCATGCCTGGGCCAAGGGGGCCAGCTGGGGCGAGGTGATCGCCGCCACCTCCCTCGATGAGGGCGATGTGGTGCGGGTGCTGCGGCGCACCGTGGACCTGCTGGCCCAGATCCCTTATTGCGAGGCGATCAGCGAACAGCTGCGCACCAACTCCCGCCGCGCCCTCAAGGCGATCAACCGCTTCCCGGTCTGCGAGATCGAAGACCTGCTGAAGGGCGCGCCCCTCGATCCGGCCACCGAGCGCCCCCCCACGGTGGCGGTGGCCGGCGACAGCACCGACGCCCCGGATCGCAACGTGATGCCGTGAGCCAGAGCCCAGGGGTTGGCCCCAGCGCCACCGGCCGCTCGCGGAGCAATCCCAGAGCGGATGCTCCGGCCTCCTATCGCCCGGAGATCGATGGCCTGAGGGCCGTGGCGGTGCTGGCGGTGATCCTGCACCACCTGAGCCCCCGCCTGCTGCCCGGCGGCTACCTGGGCGTGGATGTGTTCTTCGTGATCTCGGGCTTCGTGATTACCGGCTCCCTGGCCCAGCGGCCCGCCAGCGGCCTGGGCGATCTGATGCTCTCCTTCTATGGCCGCCGCATTCGGCGCCTGCTGCCGGCGCTGCTGGTCTGCGTGCTGATCACGGCGGTGGCGCTGTGCCTGGTGAACCCGGAGCCGGGCCAGATGCTTGGGGTGGGTTGGCGCTCCCTGTTCGGGGTTTCGAATCTGATCCTCCACAAGCTGGCGGTGGATTACTTCCGACCCGCCGCCGAACTCAACCCCTTCACCCAGACCTGGTCGCTGGGGGTCGAGGAGCAGTTCTATCTGCTCTTCCCGCTGCTGGTGTGGTTCAGCGGCTTCGCCCGCACAGGGCGCGTTGGCAGCCGGCGTCTGCTCTGGTTGCTGATCGCGCTGGCCATCGCCTCCTGCGGGGTGTTCGTGCATCAGCTGCGGGTGGATGTGCCGGGGGCCTTCTTCCTGCTGCCCGGAAGGTTCTGGGAGCTGGGGGTGGGCTGCCTGCTCTGGCTCAGCCTGTCCCTGCGCAACCCCACCGCCCTTGGTCCGGGCGCCCCCCCCGCCCCGCCGGAGTCCATGCCTGGCGGCAGGCTCGGCATCGCTGCACCGATCCCCCTGCCGCTGCCCCTGGCAGCCCTGCTGGCCCTGGTCGCCGTGACCGCTCTGCCGCTGCCCTTCGGGATGCTGCCGGTGGCGGCCGCCGTGGCCCTCACGGCCCTGCTGCTGGGCACGGTGCGAGCCGGCAGCGCCGCCCATGGCCTGCTCAGCAGCCCGCCGCTGGTGTTCCTCGGCCTGATCTCCTACTCCCTTTATCTCTGGCACTGGAGCGTGCTCACCCTGGCCCGCTGGACCGTGGGCGTGAGCGCCACCACGATCCCCCTGCTGGTGGGGCTGATGCTGGCGCTGGCGGTGATCTCCTGGCGCTGGCTGGAGGAACCGCTGCGGCGCTCCCCCTGGTGGCCGGAGCGGTGGCAGGTGGTGGCCACCGGCCTGCTGCTGGCGGCGCTGGGAACGGGGCTGCTCCAGGGCCTCACCCGCCAGGGCAGCGCCCTTCTCTTTCAAGGTGACCGCAACGCCGCCCTGGCGGGCCCCTCAGCCCCCGCCGCCGCTGATGCGCCGGACTGCTCCGGGCCGGGCCAAGGCCGGCTGTTGTTCGCGGGCGACAGCCATGCGCACGTGTTCATGAGTGCCGCTGATCACCTCTGCCGCCGCCACGGGCTCGGCTATGGCGAGGCCGCCACCGTGGGGATGCCCTACCCGCCGCTTCACTACATCAATCCCGCCACGGGCATGTCACGGGAGGAGGCCGTCACCTTGGCCTTGGTGGAGGAGCAGCGCTGGAACTCGCTGCTGGCCTCCCTGGCCGGCGACGCTGCCAAACGCAACACCCTGGTGCTGGCCCTGCGCTGGCCGCTCTACTTCGACCCTGGCTTCCTCCCCGACAGCGCCCTGCGGCGCACCAGCCACTTCGACCCGCTCAGCGACCTGCCGCTCAGCCGCAGCGAGGCCCTGGGCCGCTGGAGCAAAGGGGTGGATGAGATCGCAGCCGCCAACCCCGGCACGCCGATCGTGCTGCTGCTGCCCACGCCGGAGTTCGGCGGTGGCGTGCCGATGGAGCTCTGCCAACCCCAGTGGTTCCGCCCCCAGCCGCCCGAGGAGTGCCGCACTGGCCTCGATCGCCGCGACCATGATCGCCTCAGCGCCTACCTGAAGCGACAGCTCCAACCCCTGGTGGCCCGGCACCCCCATGTTGTTCTCCACGACCCCCTCAATGCGCTCTGCCCGCCGGGCACCGGCCGCTGCCCGCGCCTGCGCGATGGTCGGCTGCTCTATTCCGATGGCGATCACCTCTCCGGCTACGGCGCCTCCCTCGTGCTCGACGACCTGATGGCTGCCCTGCGCCGCCGACAGCCGCAAGCGGCCAGACCCAGCGCTCCCGCCTCCACCAACAAGGCACCCGCGCAGCCCCCGCGCCCCTGACGCCATGGAGGTGTTGCCCCTGAGGCTGAGCGCTCTCCGCGAGCAGGAGGGCCTCGCGATCAACGCCCACGGTGAGGGGGCCGCCTCAGCGATTGCCGGGGCGAAGCACCAAGGCCACCACGGCCAGCAGCAGCGTGGTGCTCACCACCGCGTACACCACATCGGCCTGGGCGATCCAGAAGCTGGCGATCAAGGGCATGGCGAACAACAACATACGGACTCAGAAACTCACCACGGCATTCACCCCAGGGCCAGCAGGGTATGGGATGTGCCGAGCTGCCACCGGTAGCCGACCAGGTGTCCGCCGAGCAGCTCAAGCTGGGCATGCTTTTCCCGCCCCAGTCTGAGGTGCTGGAGGTGGCGATCCACACCGCCACCCGGGTGGCCAAGCTGGTGTTCGACAGCAACCTGGCCCAGGTGGCCAGGCCGGACGACATCGAAGGCCTGGTCCGCAGCTACCTCTATACGCCCACCTACGGGTAGGGCGAGGGGGCGAGTTGTCCCTGGGGCGGCTGTGGTCGCCCCTTTGGTGGCAGAGCGCGCCGAGCGGGCAAGCTCCGCATGCTGCCGGATCCACTCCTTTGTGAGCTGACGGTTCAGCCGTCACCCGGCTCCGAGCGATTCGGGGCTCTGGCCACCGTCAGTCCGGTGGATGGCGCTGCAGCCAGAAGTGGAAGCCAGCCGGATCCAGGATGGCTGGGAGTTCGAGCTGATCCCTCAGAGCGAGGAGATCAGCATCGCCGCTCACCAGGGCGTTCGCCCTCGCCCCGAGTGCCAGATTGAGAAACACCTGATCCTGGGGGTCGCGGCACAGGGGTTCCGTCGATGCCAGAGCGTTCTGCCAGGTTTCGCTCCAGGGCAGCAGCTCGCCCAGCAGCCGTTCGATCTCGTCGGGTGTGAGCCCGAACTTCGGATAGCCGAGCACCCGAAGCAGTTCCAAGGTGGTGGGCTGGGCCAGCACCGGCCTGAACCTGCCGCCCTGCCAGCCGTGGCGGATCCAGGCCAGGCGGCCCTTCTCAAAGAGCAACGCCGACACCAGCACGTTGGTGTCGAGCACCACTCGGATCATTGCCGTCGAGCCCAGCGGACGGCGTCAGCCACATCGGCCTCGCTGATGCCGAGCTCCGCCAGGCGGCTGCGCACCGCCGCGGCGGCCCCGGGGTGAACGGGCGTGAGCACGATGCGACCGTCTTCGCAGATCACGTCGTAGTAGTCGGCATTGCCGACCTGCTCAACCACCGCCTTGGGAAGGGTGAGCTGATTCTTGCTGGTGCGCTTGGCAATCACCACGGCCCGTGCTGCCTGGTAAGGATTCCTTACCTTAGGAGAAAGTGGTGGGTGCGACTTGAGAGCGCACGCCGGCTGGATGGTGGTGAGGTGGCGGAGGTTTTGGCGCTGGATCTGGAGGGGATCTGGGCTGTGTGAGGCGGGTTTCGGGACGCGGAGCCTCTCACCACAGGGATCACGCCAGACCCATCACGCCGCGCAGTTTGCGCTCCAGCTGCACCGGCAGCCATCTGGCTGATGCCACCCATGGTCTCCGATCCGCAACGCATACTGGATTACAAACTGAAAGGCGGACAGGGCGCAGGGACGGGCACCGGCACGGTGGTGGGTTGATGCTGCTGCAGCCAGACCCAGAAGCGAACTGGATCGAGCATGGGTGGCACCTTCAGTTAATCAAGCAGGGCAAGGTGAACCGCATCGTCGCTCACCAACACCTTCACTCTGGCGGAGAGTGCCAGAACCAGAAACACCTGATCCTTGCGATCACAACATCGGGGTTCTGATGCCTCCAGGGGTCTTGGTGGGTTTGAACTGGAACATCGGAGAGGCCATGAGCTGAAGCAGTTCCCTAGCGGTGGGTTCCGCCATCACCGGCTTGACGCTCACCTCAATCAGCAACGCCGGCAACCGGATGCACGGTTGCGAGCACGATGCGACTGTCTTCGCCAATCACGCCGTACGAGTAGGCCTTCTCGCCCCAGTGGCCCTTCGCTAAGGATCTGCCCCCCAGCCAGCCCTTCGATCACACCAGCCTGGCGAGCGAGTGCCCCCGCATCGTCGAGGCCATCGACGATTTCAAGCCCACGATCCTGATCGACGTGAGCACCGTGCGCAACCTGTTCAACCAGGCCGTGGTGGAAGCGATGGCCCGCCACAATGCGCAGCCGATAATCTTCCCCCTCTCCAATCCCACGGAGAAGATGGAATGTCTGGCCACCGAGGCCTACACCTGGACCAAGGGAACGGTGGTGTTCGCTGGCGGCGTGCAGCTGCCCACGGTGCATCTCAACGGCCACACCTACATCCCCTCGCAGGCCAACAACCTCTACATCTTCCCGGCCGTGGGCCTGGCCATCCTGGCCACCAACGCCAAGGTGGTGACTGATGAGATGTTCATCGAGGCGGCCCATGCCGTGGCCGACCAGGTGACCGCCGAGCAGCTCAAGCTGGGCATGCTCTTCCCGCCCCAGTCCGAGGTGCTGGAAGTGGCGATCCACACCGCCACCCGGGTGGCCAAGCTGGTGTTCGACAGCAACCTGGCCCAGGTGCCCCGGCCCGACGACATCGAGGCCCTGGTCCGCAGCCACCTCTACACGCCCACCTACGCGTAGGGGGGGCTGGGCGGAGGGTCCCCGGGGCGGCTGCGGTCGCCCAGCGCCGAGGGTGCCAGACCCAGGGCTGAAGATCTGGGGAGGCCCAGTGGGATTCAGCAAACAACCACGGACTTTCCGATCGTCCGGCAGCAAGTGGACGCCATATTGTCTGTACTGGCTTACCTATGCCTCCAGTCAGGCTCTGGCTTCTCGCAAGACGGTAAGCCCGTCCTTGTTCTCAGCTAATCGTGCAAAGCATCACCAAGTGTGCTCCTTCCCTCACGGTCTTCATCTGGATGGCCACCACGTCGAAGCGTGTCAGACGTTCTGTGATGTACGGCAGGGGGTGGTTGGAAACAGGCGCTTATAGCCATTCGATAATCATAGTGCGGTATGACTATCTTGGTTGACCTCTTTGTGTGCAGTTCGGTGATCTGGCATGGAAAGGTTTTGGCTGGACTTGCTTTCGGTATTCACCCTGCTCTGGCGATAGTGGATTCGATTAAACGCGCCAGCGCAGGGTCGTTGCGCCTCCGCGCCTCCAGGATTGGTGTAAAGCTGGGCGAAGGCAGCATAGCTGCCGCCATGCAAGCCGCCGTGAAAGTTCCGAGGTCCTCGCTTTTCAATGCCTGCTCGATGCAAGTCGTCAAGGCTTGTGGCACCTCGCGGCCCACATGGGCGAGCGCCGTGCGAGCCAGCAGCGATTCGTTGCCGCAGTTACGGAGCACTCGTTCGAGCAGTTCTTTCGGCGCCTCCACTGGCAGCACAGGACGCAGCAAACCCTCGATGCGAGTAACATCCGGATCGTCTTCGCCCTGTACTTCGATCCAGGTAGCGCGGATACTGTTGTCGGCAAAATGCTCGACAATGGTCCATGGCGCCTGAGCTCGTCTCCAGGTATGCCGATAGAAATGATCATTCGGTCGGTCCGCACCCAGATCATTCCATTGCATGTCAGGATATGTCAGTGACATTGCCTCGATTGTCGCCTCCACGAATCGTTCGAGCGGCGGAGACGAATCAAGTGTCCGGAGGACAAGAACGCGCGATGCCATGTTTAACATTTACCTCAGAGACAACATGAAGGCAAGCAGCGAGCGCTCCAGGTTATCCAGCGCCTGCTGAAGAGCCTCCGGATCGTGGGCCTGCTCAGGATGTCCCATTTTGGCATAGTTCTCGAAATCCTTGACGACCTGTTCCAATGCGGGTGCTTGCCCGACCAGCGATTTGTTCTGCCGCACGACGCGGCGCAGGTGAGAAAAGACACGCCATATCTTCGAGCGCCGCTGCTCCCTGGCCACCTGGGTTTCTTGGGCTTTCTCCTGCTCTTTCTTGGTAAGTGACTTGCTAGTGTCCGCCGGATCGGGCTTGCCCCACCCCCAGAAGTCCTGCACGCCAGCACGCCCGGAGCCCTTGTTTTCCATGGGATTGTGGGCACCGAGCATGCGCTGCGCCATGGCTTGGTCTGCCATACTTCCGGGAAGAATGCCTTTTGCCTGCGCTTCAAGCGTTGCGATTTGGTGCGATATCGCGAACACAGGGAGCATCCCGGGCGCCCTTACCGTCTCCAGGGAAAGTGTTGACACTGTTTCGGCGCTTAAGCCAAGGCCGGGCACGCGACGTTGCAGCGCTGGGTAATCGGCAGTACCATGTCCGACCTTGAATTCGGTGGGCGCTACGAAGGAGCCTTCCCTGCGCTGGGTCGCACGCAAAGGCGAGCCACTGGGCGTTGTTACCACATCGCTCCATTGCTTGCCCTTGCCCCATGTAAGTGACCGATTTCCGTAGACGATATCTTCGATCAACCGCTTGTCCTCAACCATCTGGTTGACGACCGATCCGGTCGAGCGATGTTCGCTGGGCTTCAGTGCTCCATGCTGTTCCGGAAGTCTGCCTCCACTCTTCTGGAGTGCCGCGAGGAATTTCTGCTCCACGCGCTCAAGCACTGGTTCTAGACGGGCAGCGAGCTGCAGCACTTCTGCTCGTGTGAAACGGCTCGTCGGATTGATTTTCGCGACGACTCCTGAACCGTCGAAGGTCAGGGACGACAGGCCGTAGCGGATCCGCCACCAGCCCAAAGTCATACGCAGGCGCAGCTTGCCAACACCCTTTCGAAAGAGTGCATCCAACTTCGGCGTCAACTCGCGTTCGGCGCGCTCCAGCCGTGAGCGCTTCGCCTTGTCCTTATCCTTCTTCTTCTTGCTGGGATCCTCCTTGCCCTTCTTCTTGGCATCTTTCTTCGCCTTCCGCTTGGCCTTCATGCCATCAAACTTCTTCTTCAGCTCCTTCGCCTTCCCCTTCACCCATTTCGCGCCCTTCTTGAGCGCTCCGCCCACCTTCTTCAGCGCTTTCTTCACCCTGGCCATGATCTTCTGGGCGATCACCTTCACCTTCGAGCCCACCTTCGAGGCCGGGCCCCGAAGCTTGCGCAGCAGCCAGTTGGCCACGAAGTCGATCACCACAACGGCTCCGGCAGCGAGCGCCCCGGCGAACTGGGGCCCGGCGCCGCCGGCCTTCACCGCCTTCAGGAACACCACAAACAGTCCTGCGGCGGCAATCACCCGCTGCACCGCGGGCCAGGCGGCCTGAAGCCCTTCGATGATCGCCATCACCGCACCGGCGGCGGGCACGATCATCGCCACCAGCTTCTCGATCAACAGCGCAATCAGGGCGGATGGGATCGCCGCTTTGAGGGCCTGGAAGGCCATCTGCCCCACCTGTTGGAGGCTGATGCCGCCCTGCTTGAGAACGTTCCAGATCATGGTGCCCACGCCCAGCACCTGCTCCAGCTTCGAGTCGAACCAACTCTTCACGGAGGTCTTGAACGCCGTCCATAGGTTGTTGCGGATGCCGTCCATCACGGCGGCGCCAAGGTTGGCGATCCAGCGGCCCGGGGCGGCGGCGATGTCCTTGATCAGCACCACGAAGGTGCCGATGGCAGCGGCATAGGCCTTGGCGGCCTTGATTGCCGCCATCGCCACTCCTTTCGCTACATCCAGCACGGCCACCATCGCCTTGCTGTAGGCATCGAGCAGGAAGGTGAAGGCCTTGCCCACCAGATCCAGCAGCCGGGTGACGCCCTTCTTGAGGCCATCGGCCAGGCGGTTCACCGCGTCTTCCGCCGCCTTCACCTTGGATGCGATGAAGGCACGCCACTTCCGGCGCAACCCTGGGAACGCCGCCAGCAGCACATCGCCGAGGGCGATCAGCGCCGCACCCACCGCCTTGATCAGCCCCACAACCGCCTGGCGGGCCTTCTCGATCACCGCCACCGCCACCTGCTTGGCCTTGTCGATGGCGGCCTTCACCAACTTCTTGGCCGCATCGAACACCTTGGTGATCGCGTTCTTCAGGGCCTCGAAGAAGGCCGTCACCTTCGAGGCGATCCACCCGAAGATGCCGCCGGAATCCTCCTCCTTCTGGCGCTCGGCTTCCTGCTTCCTGGCGGCGGCCTCCTTCTCTGCGTGCTCCCTGTGCTCCACCGCCTCCGATTCGCCGGCGCTGATGTGCTGCGCCGCCTTCTCGTTCGCCTGCTTCTCCTCCTGACTGATCTTCTCGTTGCCTTTGCTGATTTCGCCTTGGGCCTTCTCGTTGGTGCGGGCCAGTTCGGCGTTCTGCTCCGCCGTCCACGCACCCCGCGCCATGCCCACCTCACCCTCCACCTTCGCCTTCTCGGCCTGCTGCTGGCTGGCGTTCTCCTGCTTCAGTGCCGTGATCTCCGCACTGCTCTTCGCCTTCTCCTCGGCCACCTTGCCCTGATGCTCGGCTCGCTTGGCCGCCATCTGGCCCTGGGCCTGGGTCATGGCCGCGCGCACCTCGGCGCCCTGCTTCTGCTCGGCGATGATCCCCACCCCTTCCTCTTCCGCCGGAGCGGCCCCGCCCGCTCCTCCAGCGGCCGGAGCGGCCAGCCTGGGCGCCTGCAGCGCCTCCCGTGGCGAACGGTCGCGCACGTTCTGCTCGCCTCCGGGGGCTGCGGCGTCGGCGGCACCCCTGGCCCTCTGCTCGGCCACGGTGGCGTCGAGCGCTGCCCGCTGCTCCTGAATCCGGCCGGGATCGGCATCGCCCTCCTTCGCCAGCGCCGGCGGCGGGCCTGCTGAAACGTTGAGCCCCGGATCGCTGGTGGGCATCGCCGACACCGCCCCGGCGACGCGGGTGGCGTCTTCGCGGCTCACGGTGCCCTGCTCCGTGTCGGCAACGCTCGGGGTGGCGATGGCCGCCGTGGGGGCGGGGCCCGGCTCGGGCAGGGGTTCGGCCTCCGGTGTCGGCTGCGACAGGCCCGCCGGGGCCTCTTCCGTTGCCTTTGCTTCGGTCTCCTCGGGCTCCGTGCTCACGGCACTGCCGCCGCTGCCGTCGCCGCCCACCTCCACCGGCGGCATCTGCTCCTGCAGCGCGGCTCCCTCCTCCTGGGCGGTGCTGTCCACCGCGTTGCCCACCCCGTCGAGGGCCTGGGCCGCCTGCATCGGTTGCAGGGAGGCGGCCGCCGCCAGCCCCGCAGAGGGATCCATGGCTGCGGTGGCAGGAGCCGGGGCGGGCTCGGGTGCGGGGCCACCCCCACCACCACCACCGCCCCCGCCACCGGCGCCTGCCGCTTCGCCGCCACCTCCCACGCTCTCCCCCAGCGAGGCGAGGCCGGCGTCCTTCTCGCCGGCGCCGAGCTGGGCGTCCGGGGCGCTGGAGCCTGCTCCCGCCTCCGCCTGCTGCTCGGCCTGCTCCTCCGCCCGCTCGTCGCTGGTCTGCTCGGCCACCCGCTGGCTGTCGGCCTGCTCCTGGCGGGCCTCCTGAGCCTCCTCCACCCGCTGGGCGGCGTCCGGATCGGCCTGGGAGGCGGCAGGGGCACTCTCGGCACTGACGTCCGGACTGCCCGCTTCGCCTCCGGTTGCGCCCATGTCAGCAGGGCCGCCGTCTCCGCCATCGGTGTCAGCAGGCTCCGGAGCGCTCAGCGCCGGCTCCGCAGCCGCTTCCTCTTCCCCTCCGGCGATGGCCTCGGGCTCTCCCTCCGCTTCCGCGGCCCCATCCTCCTGGGCGGCCTCCGGTGCCGCCCCTTCCATGCGCTCCTGCGTGGCCTCCTGGGCCTCCGCCTCCGCTCCATCCGCTGGCGCGGTGTCGTTGGCCGCTTCCGCTCCGGCCGGAGCAGCGGCCCCATCGCCACCGCTGCTGCCACCGACACTTCCCCAACCACCGGCACTGCTCGCCGGCCCCGCCGCCGCCGCAGACAGCGCAGGTGCGGCTTCCGCTGCCCCTGCCGCCGGCGGCAGGGCGGTGGTGGGCAAGGGAGCTGGTGCGGCGCCGGCTGCGGAGGGCAGTTCAGGCGTGGATGGCTGCGCGGCCGGGGGCTGTAGCGCGGTGGGGATGGCGGGAGGCCGTCCGTCCTCAGCCAGGACGGGGGTGGGAACGGCTGGTGGCGCGCTCGGCGAGGTGGGCGTCAACAGTGCGGCCCCTGCGGTTCCGGCAGGGGGGGGCGCTGCCGTTGCCTTGGCTGCTCCTGGACTCTCCTGTTGCTGTGGCAGAGGCTGCTGCGCCACTGGCCCCCCTGCAGCAGCTGGGGAGGCCACCCCCAGGGCGGGTGCGACCGCAGCGGCGGGAGCCACCGCAGCGGCGGAGGGCTGCTGCGGGGTCGCCACGCCGTTCAGGGGCGGGGCCGCTGCGCTGGGCTCACCCTTGCTTGGCACGACGGCAGCGGGGCTGGCCGCGGTCGGAGGGGTCATCGCCACCGGATGCTCCTGGCCATCGGAGCGCAGGCTTCCGAGGACGGGGGCCGGGCTGACGGGAAGGGCGGGAGCAGCGGCGGCCCCCTCTGCACGGGATTCGGGTTCCGCACTCCCCGCGGTAGCGGCATCGGGCTCCTGCGCGGCAGCCGCGTTCCCCCCTGTCGCTTCCCCCGTGCCCGCTCGCCGCAGGAACAGCGGCATCCCCGCTGCGGCACCGCCGGGTTCGGAGCCCTGGCTCTCCTGGGCAGCTCCTCGCTGCCCGGCTGCTCCCTCCTGCTCCGGCCTGCGCCGTTTGATCGGGGACTTGCGGGTGATGGCGGTGTCCATGGCCCGGCCTCAGGCCTCCCCCAGCTCCTGGGGCAGGGACTGGCTCAGCTTCCTGTATTCGGCCTCCAGCCCCCGCCGCACATCCGCCAGGGTGATCGGCCGTCCCGCCTCCCGTGCCAGCACCGCCGCCGCCAGCACCACGTTGCGGATGGCGCCGCCGGCCACATCCACCACCCCCGCCAGACGGTTCAGCTCGGCCTCGCTCAGCCCCTGGCCCTCACCCAGATGGGCCAGCCAGAGCGCATGGCGCTCCCGGGGCCCCGGCAGGGCGAAGTCCACGATCGCGTCGAGGCGGCGGTTGAAGGCGCTGTCGAAGCGTTCACGGCTGTTGCTGGTGAGCAGCACGATGCCGTCGTAGGTCTCGATGCGCTGCAGCAGGTAGTTGGTCTGGGCGTTGGCGAAGCGGTCGTTGGCCTCCTTCACCTCCGTGCGCTTGCCGAAGAGTGAATCCGCTTCGTCGAACAGCAGCACCACCTCCGCCTGTTCGGCCCTGGCCATCAGGTCAGAGAGGTTCTTCTCCGTTTCGCCGATGTACTTGCTGGTGACCGCGGCCAGATCCACTCGGTAGAGCGGCAGGCCCAGCCGGCTGGCCAGCCAGCCGGCCGCCAGCGTCTTGCCCGTGCCCGAAGGCCCCACCATCAGCGCCTTCACGCCCGGGTGGAAGCGGGTGCGGGCCGCCTGCCCAAGGCCCTCCACCAGCCGATCGCGGCCGCGGCAGCGCAGCAGCAGCAGCTCCAGATCCGCCCGAACCCCCTCCTGCAGCACCAGGCCGTGTTCCGGCACCGGTGCCGCCACCAGCTGGGCGAGGGCGTCGAGGCCCAGGCCCTCCCCGCCGCGGGCCGCCTCCACGACATCCGTGGCAACCGGGTCTGGGCGGCCCATGCGCTGCCCCTGGTGGCGGCTCAGCAGCCCCAGCTGGGCGATGCGTCCGCTGCCATGGCGGTGGTCCCTCGCCAGCTGGCGGGCCAGGGTGGCATGGTGATCCGCGCCTCCCAGCGCAACCTGCCAGAGCGCTTCGCGCTCCTCCGCAGGCGGCACGGGCAGGATCCAGTTGAGCGCTGGCCTCTGGTCGCTTTCCACGCTGCCATCGGGGCCGCAGAGCACCAGCCGCGGCCCCCGGTAGCCGGCAATGGCGGGCAGGGGCCGGCGCTCTCCCGGTGCCAGCGACAGCTCGAAGACCGGCAGGGCCTGGCGCAACAGCAGCCAGGGGCCCAGGCCCACCGGAGACTCGCCGCTCAGAAATACGGCTTCCGCCCCGGTGGACGCCGCCACTGCGGCTGCCACCGCCCGTCCCTCCGCCGCGGAGCCCGTCCGCAGCACCAGCACCCGCTCCCCCACCAGGGCCCGGCCCTGATCCGCCGCCTCCGCCTGCAGGCTCGGCGGCAACGGCACCGGCGCCACCATCTCCCCGGCCGACAGGGCTCCCGCCATCCCCCCCGCCAGGCCCCGCAGTGCCAGCACCAGGGGGGCGGGCACCCGCAGGGTCTGTTCCGGCAGGGGGGACGCTTCGTTGCCCCGCACCAGCAGGCCCGAGGTGAGGGCGGCGCCGCCCACCAGCCCGTGCAGGGGTCTTGGGTCCGGGCACAGGGGGCCGAGGCCGGTGGCCAGCAGGCCGAGGGTGGGCCGCGAGCCGCCAAGTGGCTGCTGCAGATGGGCCAGCACCCGTCCCGTGAGCACGTCCTCCTCCACGGCGATCGCCAGGGCGGTGCACAGCAGCTCGAAGCTGCTCAGGCCCAGGGGCTCCGCCAGCCCCACCAGGGCCCGATCGCTGCCGACCGGCGTGCGCAGCAGCTCAGCCAGCCGGCCGGGATCCGGACCCCGGGGCCCGCACCGCTCCAGGGCAGCCTGCAGCGCCGCGGTTTCCAGCCCTTCGAGAGCGAGCGCGGCGTGATCGAGGCGGGCGGCGATGGCGGCCAGGGCCAGCTCAGCCAGGGTCAGATCCGCCAGATCAGCCCTGACCATCGGCCGGCCCCCGCGTCGCGTAGTGAAAGGTGATGACGCGACCCAGCCAGGGCACCCAGCCGGGATCGAGGTCCAGCCCATGGCGGCGCACCCGGATCTCCGCCTGCCGCGGCTCAAACCACAGGTCGAGGTGGGTGCGGCTGGCCAGCACGGCTCCCGGTCGCCGCACCAGCTCCGGCAGCGGCAGGCGACCCGGCTGCCGGCACCAGCGCTCCAGCCGCCGCCGCCAGTGGCGCGAGACGGCCGCCAGAACGGCCCGATCCTCGAAACGTGCGCCGCCGCCGTTCGGGAGGGGTACCAGCGTGTCCAGGCCCAGGGCGGCCCTGAGGGGATCGTGCGGCGGCACCCCCAGGCCATCCGCCAGCCCGTGCAACAGACGCCGGGGCCAGTCGCCATCGAGCAGGGCGGGATGGCGCGCCAGCCAGAGCTCGATCCCCATCAGCTGCAGGAGCACGACGACGAACGCCAGCCCGGCCGCGGCGGAAAGCTCCCCCTGCCCATCCAATGCCGCAGAGGGCCGTGCCACGGGTGGGTCCGTCACGGGTGCCGCCGGGTTCTGTTCCGCCCTGTCCCCGCTCGGTGCCGGGGGCTGCTGGTGGGTGCGGCCGTCGGCGGAACCGCCCCGACGGTCGGCGGTTCCCAACGCCACGGGGGCTTGGTCCGCGGGGGGCGTGGTGGGCCTTCGGTTCGCCGCCTCGGGCGGGACAGGACTGCCGCCGGGGCTGGCTGGGGAGAGAGGCGAGGGGCTCGCCGCCGCGGGTGCTCCCGCGGCAAGGGCCTGGCCCTCGCTGCGGAGCACGACCCGGGCCTGCAGCAGAAGCGCCGTGCTGCCGAGCCGTGCCGGCTGGCGGGCCACCAGGGCCATGGCCACCAGCCAGAGCCCGCGGGGGTCGTCCGCTCCCCAGCGCGGCAACCAGCGCTCGAGTGTCCCTCGCCAGGCCGGAGGCAGGCCGGGGGCGGCCGCGGCCTGATCGGGTTCCAGGGCCGAGGCGAACGCGACGGGCTCCCATCCCCCCAGCCGCAGCAGCCCTTCGGCCTCCGGAGTGCTGAGGCTTGCCAGCAGAGGCTCCACAGCGTTGGCCTCCACCACCGCCTCCAGCCAGGCGGCGCTGGCCGCCGCTCCCCCGGGCAATTCCATCGTGGCCAGCAGCAGCGCCCGCAGGCCTTCCGCGGGGGTGGCGCCGGGTCGATAGGCGGGCACCGCCAGGGGCCAGTACCACCCCCGCACCGGCTCGCCCCGGCCGAGCCGCACCGCCAGGGCGATGGAGGCCTCCAGGGCGCTGGCGAAGACCACCACGTCGGCCGCGGCGGCGGCCGGATCGCCGCCGGCGCAGCTCATCAGCCCCGCGTTCCGGATCCGCTCCTCGATGGTGCGGGCCAGCTGGGCGGCACCGGCGCGGGAATCGATCAACCCCAGCCGCAGCGAGCGCACCAGCCACAACCGCGCCTCGTCGGCTCCCGGCAGGGTGGCCGTGTGCAGGGCGTCCTCCAGCAGCAGCTGACCGCGTCGCCGCAGGGCCTCGCTGGGGGCGCTGATCTGCAGGCGGCGGACGCGGCGCATGGCGGGGGATCAGAGGAAGGACTGGCGCAGGAACTGCACCCGCGTTGTGTTATCGGCCGAAAGGTTGGCGTTGCCCTGCAGGATGCGGGCTGTGGCCACCGTGCCGCTGAGGTCTTCCACGATTCCCTGGGCCACGACGCCGACCCTCCCGTGGAAGAGCACGGGCATGCCGATCCGGACCTGCAGGGGATCCATGCGGATCGGCAGGCGTGCCTCCGGGGCCAGGGATGGGGTGCCGATGACCTGGCCGCTGATGATCTGGTTGACCGGCGCGTGGCAGGCCAGCAGCAGGGAGAGACGGACCAGGTCGTTGGCGAAGGCGGTCGCCTGCTCCTCCGTGCCGTTCACCTGCTGGAACAGCCAGTCCACCAGGCTCTGGAGGCTGCGGCGCTGGCTCGGGTCGCGCACCTCCCCCCAGAGGGGCAGGTTGGTGAGGACCCGCAGGTTCACCGGTCCGTCGAACTGGCTCAGCCGCTCGGCCCAGTCGAGTCGCAGCTGCGGGGCGATGGCGGCGAAGCGCTCCTTCAGACAGGCCGCCACCCGGCACCATTGGTCCAGCAGGGCGGCCGCCTGGCTGCTGAGTTCGGGCCGGTGGTGATCGCCAGCCAGCAGATCCCCCAGGGTGAGGGACCGTTCCGCCAGCCGCAGCGATTCCTGCCAGGTCTGACCGGCCACCGCCTGCTGGGCCTCGGGTGGCAGGCTCAACCACCCCTGGCGCAACAGCTGCTGACGCTGGCCGTACAGGCGGTTGATCGACCGGCCGATGGGCGAGGCGCTCCCCTCGCTGCTGCCGAGGGTCGGCGGCGTGCTGGGAGCGATCGCACCTCGCCGCTGGGCCGCGCTGGTGAACAGACGCACCAGCGTGTCGATCCGATCCATGCGCCGCAGCTCCGGCAGCAGGGCGTTGAACCAGCCCAGCGGGGCCTCCCGCAGCAGCTCCACCATGGCCCTCACCTCCCTGGGGATCGGGGTGGTGTCGTTGAGGCAGGGCGGCAGGGGATCGGCGCCGGGGCCGGGATCCAGGGGGATCCAGGGGGGTGTCTGCCGCAACTCGAGCGAACGGGGCCGCTGAAAGGCCAGAAAGGGCACCTGGTCCTTCAGGGTCCGGCGCCGCCGTGCATTGATCGCATTGACCCGCGCCGTCTCCTCCGCCCGCAGGGACTGGGCCACGGACACATCCTGGCGGGCTTCCGCCAGCTCGGCGTCCACCACCCGCAGCCGCGCCTCCAGGCGCCCCTGTTGCCGGCGGATCTCCTGCAACGTCTCCTGGCAGCGGGCGATGGCCTGCCGGTATTGCTCCACGCGCCCTTCCCCGAGGCGCAGGGAGGCCACGGTGAGATCCAGGGTCCGCACGGCATTGGAGAAGTAGTCCGCCTCCGTGGGTTGTTCCGGGAGGGAAGGGGGAACAATCTTCCCGGGCCGCAATCTGCCGAAGGTCTCCCCTGGCCGTCCTGGCACCAGCAGATCCTTGAGCAACCCCTGGCGACTCAATCCATCCAACACGCTGACCTGGTCGTTGAGTGCGAAGTCGTTGACTTCGACGGCAGCGGGCTGCTTCAGACGCTCGGCCACCGAGATCGCCTCCAAGGCCCTTCCGACCACCGGCGATTGCCGCAGGACGTCGATGGGCCGGTCACCTGTCGGATCCTGAATCTGGAACTTATCCGCCCGAAAGAGGCTGACGTCCTTGTCGATGGCGCTGGTGAAGGTTGCCGTTGGCGAAACGGAAAAGGCGTCGAAGGAGATTCGACTCTCCTGTGGAACCAGGGTGTCCAGATTGAACGCGCGCGCAGTGGAACCTTCGGTAGGCCCTGGCCCCGGTCCTGCCGCTGGCGTTGCCGCCTCGCCCATGGTGCCCTCCGGGAAGGCGTCAAGGGTTCCGGCCTCCGCACCTTCAGGCATGGCCAAGCTCCTCTGAATGACAGTCGAAGACTTGATCTTCTGGAAGTAAGTCTTCAGTTCTTCCTGGCTGGCACGAGCGCTCTCACGCGTGGCAATGGCCGCCAGGGTGGGAGAGGTGGCCAGCTTCAACGCCTCCTCTCGCCCCATCACCTGCTGGCGGATGCGGTACATGTTGGTCCGCACCTGCAGGAACCCAAACTCAATGCTGTCGTCGGCCTGGGCCGTGTTCAGTTCGAGTTGCTGTATGAATCGTTCCAATCCTTTGAAGGCGAAAGAGCCACTGGAAAGCCCGTCAAGCTCTTGATTGTCCTGCGAACTTTTAAACAGGCTTTCGACAACAGCATCGACCTCGTCAGCGGGGCCATCTCCGCGCTGAAATAATCTCTCGGGGAAAATAGCTTTTTCGTTAGATTTCTCTTTCAGCTTTTCTTTCTCGGCAGAGCTCATAATCCCGCTCACAGTCAGAAGCCCGGAGCTACCGACATAGGTGAATTTCGTCGGGAATGATGGATTGATTGAGCTGAGTAATTGTTGTATTTTGACAATGTCTTCCTGGGTTGGTATGATTCTTTCCATATTGTTCAGTTTTGTCAGCAGAACTGCGGCGTCATTGTCAATCGGCGAGTCCTGTGCCAAAGCGGTTTTCAGTTCGTCCAGAGCTTTCGCTCTCCTGGTTGAATTGATGAATACAGTTCCATAGCCAAAGTCCTGGTTTTCGGGATCGGATTCAATCTCTTGGCCTGGCACAGCGGGATCCGGGTCGGGTGAGTCCGCGCTGTCGCTGATTAATGGTTCATTCATATCCACCTTGCCTGGATCCTGCGTTGGGAAGAGCACGGGTTTGCCGCTGATCGCTCGGGTGAGCGCCGCCAGGCGACGGCGCAACCAGGCGCGGCGCTGGAGCCAGTCGTTGCGCACTGCTGTGAAGGCATCGATCTTCTGCTGGAAGATCTGATCCACCGATTCCTCCAGGAGCAGATCCGGTTCATACAGGCTTTGCGGCACCGGCACCCACAACTGCACCTGATCCGGCTGCTCCAGGTCGAAAGGCGCCAGCGTGGTGGAATCCCTCAGGGCCAGCTCCAGTTGCTCCTGGGGGATCGGAGCCAGATGCACCTTCCAGCTTTGCGGGAAGAACAGGCAGTCCTTGGTGGTGAGTGCGGAGCGAACGTCGTCGCGGGATTGACTCTGCTGAATGGGCTGGAGTTGCAGATCCCCCAGGGCCGCCCTGGGCAGCAACCCGAACGGCGGCAGGTAGCGAAAGCTCGGCAGCACAACCTCCCGCATCCATTGCCCTGCTCCCCCTGCCGATCTGGCGTCGATCGGCGGAAGTTCGGCCATCTGCTCGGCGAACTGCCGCAGGCGTGCCCGCGCCAGCGGCGCCGGCAGGCTGCCCGGCGGCAGGGGCATCACCTCGCGGGGCCGCCCCCCCTGCCGCACCACGGCCGCGCTGTCGACAAAGGCGATCCGCTGCCGATCGGCCGTGAGGGCGATCAGGGCGATCGCCACCCCCGCCGACTCCCAGGGCAGGGACTTGCCCCCCTCCCTGGCGCGCTGTTCCGAGCCGAGGAGCTCATGGGCAAGCAGATTGCGCCAGCGTTGATTCTCCTCTGTCTCCGAGACGGAGGAGACCAGCAGAAGGCCATCCGCACTGCCGCTCACCACCAGCTGGCCATCAGGGCTCCAGCCCAGGCTGGTCACCGCGCCCCCCTGGCCCCCCAACACCCTCAGCGGCTCCGCGCTGCTTGCGCCGTCCCCGCTCCACAGCTGCACGGTGCCATCCGCGCCGCCGCTGGCCAGCTGCTTGCCGTCGGGGCTCCAGCCCACGCAGGACACCGCGCCCTGGCCGCCATTCAGCAACGCCAGCGGCTCAGCGTCGCTGGTGCTTTCTCTGCTCCACAGCCGCACGGAACCATCCGCGCTGCCGCTCGCCAGCACGGTGCCTTTGGGTCCCCAGCTGATGCTGCTCACTCCTGCTTCGTGGCCCTGCAGCACCGCCAACGGCTCCCTGGCGCCTCCGCTTTCCCCACTCCACAGCCGCACGGAACCATCCGCACCGCCGCTCGCCAGGCGACTGCCGTCGGGGCTCCAGCTGACGCTGTTCACCCCTTTTTCGTGGGCCTCCAGTTCCGCCAGCGGCTCCGCGCCGCTCTCGCTGTCCCCACTCCACAGGCGCACGCTGCCATCCGCGCCGCCGCTCGCCAGCCGACTGCCGTCGGGGCTCCAGCTGATGCTGTTCACCCCTTTCTCGTGGCCCTTCAGCACCGCCAGCGGCTCCCTGCCGCTCTCGCTGTCGACCGTCCACAACCGCACGCTGCCGTCCGCGCCGCCGCTCGCCAGCCGCCGGCCATCGGGGCTCCAGCTGACGCTGTTGACTTCGCCCTCGTGGCCTCTCAGCCTGGCCCGGGGTTCCACAGTCTTCCCACTCTTCATGGCCCACAGCCGCACCCTGCCATCCGCACCGCCGCTCGCCAGGCCTGTGCCATCCGGGCTCAGGCTGATGCTGAAGACCCCACCGGTGTGGCCATCCAGGCTCACCTGGAACTTGCCCTCTCCCTCCATCGGCAGTTGCAGATCGAGCGGGAAACGCCCCAGCTGCGATCCGTCCCGCCGCGTTTCCTCCTCGAAGGCACGGCTGCTGTCATCCCATTCATTGCACCGGTTCGGATCCGCCGCATCCGCTTCCAGCACCGACACCGGCCGCAGCACAAGGATCCAGAGCCGCCGGGTGTCGGGAGTGCCCGGGTCGGCAGCTTGGGTGGTGGGCGACCTGGACAGATCTGGCAAGGCCGAGAAGCGAAGCCGAGCCGGACGCGGCAGCCACACGTCTTCGCCGTCGGCGCTCAGCCCCAGGCCCGGGTTCACATGCAGCCACGTGTCGGCGGTCTGCGTGTCGGCGGTCTGCGGTTCGGCGGTCTGCGGTTCGGCGGTCTGCGGTTGTTCCTCGCTCACCTCCAGGCCGCGCACCACCCCCGGGCTCCGCAGCTTGGCCAGCTGCCGCAACCGGTTCTGCCAGTGGTTCTGCTGGCTCTGCAGGGCCACCTCGCTCAGCGCCCTGCCGCTGAACAGATTCAGCCGGTGATCGCCGCTGCGCGCATCAGGTCCGGGCTCGGGCACCACATCCAGGAGCCGCTCCCCGGGCTGGGGATCACCGATGGGACGAATGGTCATGGCCGTGCCTCCGTGAGCAGCACCACGTTCTGTCGGTCGGGGAACTGGCGCCGACGGGCAAACCACAGCCTCTGCACCCCCCTCAGCTCCTCTCGCCACAGGCCAGTGGCTGACCCCGTGCCATCAGTGGAGACGAGGGCCGTGTTGTTGGGGTCGCCCAACGGCGCCCCGAAGCCGGCAGGCCCCAGCCACTCCAACATCTCCAGCGGACGGCGGCGCGAGATCTGCCCCGGCGCCGCCGGCAGCAAGGGTCGCCGCAGGCTGTTCTGCCTGAACTTGGCCAGGCGGTTCAGCAGGCTCTGCAGGCGGGCACGGGGTACCGGCAGCAGGATCAGCACCGCGATCGCATCGCGCTCCGCTGGGCTCAGGGTGAGATCGATGGAGGGGAGCGCCAGGCTCTCCTCGATCACCGCCGGCAGTTCATCCTCCGGCACGATCGCCAGATCCGCCTCGATTTCCGGCGGGAAGAACACCTGCTGGAACGCCTCCCCCCCGCCGGCACCGTTCGTGTCACCCGGGGGCGGCAGGATCGCTTCGGGTGGCAGCGGCCCCACCGGCGGCAGCAGGGCGAAATGTTCCGCCGCCGCAAACTGCCAGCCTCGGCCCTCCCTTTGCCGCAGCTGGAGCACCTCCTCCAGCTGGCTGCGGTAGTGCTGCAGATGGGCTTGCCGCCGGGCCCGCGACGCTCCAAACAGGCCCAGGCTCCCCCCCGCCTCCGCCCCCAGCTCCCGCCGCACCAGCCAGTTGTCCACCCAAAGCACCACCCCGCGGCTCAGGGCCACCAGCGCCAGGGGCAGCACCCCGGCCGCGTCGAGGCGCACCTCGCCGGACAGGAAGGTCTCCCGCGCCACCCGGCTGCGCTGCTCCGCGTCGGTGCCAGGCCCGCCATCGCCGTAGCGAAGCAGGGTGATGGCGGTGGCCTCCACGATGAAGCCATCCTCCACCTGCCGCTGGCCGGTCACCCCGGTGGGGTAGCTGGCGATCGGTCCGTCCGTGAATTCCACCGGCCGCAGAGCCAGCACGAACAGGCCCGTGAGCGTGCGCTGCGGTTCGGCGGGCAGCTCCGCCAGGCCGAAGCGCTGGTTGAGCTCCTGGATCCTGGCCAGGGCACCCACATCCACCTGGCGGTCCTTGGGCAGGCCCACCAGTTCGCCGGCCCCCGTGAGACCCCAGCCCGCAGATATCCACAGGCTGCCGAGGCCACTGGTGGGTTCCTCCGGATCCGGAAGGCGCACCATCAACCCCTCGCTCACCCCCTTGCCAAGGGTGCGCGCCAGATCCGTGAGGCGACTGAGCAGATAGTTCTGGTCACTGGTGAGATCGGCGGCCGTGAGGAAGCGGCCATCGAAGTAGTTGGGCCGCTGTCGCCGTTCATCCAGGATCAAGGCCTCTGCCGCGCGAGCGTCCTGCAGGGCATTCCCCTGAAGAGGGAAGCGGCCATCTCCGTCGTTGCCTACCGCCATGGGGAGTCTCCGGGATCAGGGGGTGGAAGGGGCCGGCATCCCGGCCAAGGCGGCCAGGGCCGAGGTGCTGAGCACGAACTCGCGCAGCTCATTGGCAACGCTCACGGTGCTGGGGGGCCGGGTGATGACGCCCGCATCAGAGGTGGCGACCGGGATCCGCAGGCGCGCCAGGAACAGCGCGGTGGGATTCACGCCTCCCTGGTGCTCGTTCCTGCCCTGGAGTGTTGTGCCGTCGCCGTCCCCGGCACCAGCGGCCGCACCGGCTTGCCCTTGCTTCGGTCCGCCGGCGAGAATCATGTCCCGGAGCTTTTTCCAACGCTCTTCAGTCGATCCCTCCTTGCGCACCTCGGCCCAGGGATCCCTGGGCAGGCGTTCGCCTGGGTTCATCGTGACTGGAAGCGGCACAAGCTCGAGCTTGTAGCTGTCGCGGATGCGGCTGGGCTGCACGGCATCGGTGGCATCGAACGGGCCCGCTGCCAGGGCCGGGGTATACCCCCGGGGGAGGGCCACAAAGCGGAGGAACACATCGGCGACGATCTCCTCCCTGGTGTTGCCGCCCTCGGTGAAGGTTCGAACCAGGGAGGAGATCGTCGCCGTGGTGCCTGGCCTGGAGGGTTCCTGCGGCCCGGTGAGCCAGCGCCTGAGCCGCAGACAGGCCGGTCGGGGCACCTCGATCAGCCGCCCGCAGCGATCCAGCGCCACCCCGGGCTCCACCGTGATCTCCTCCTCCCGGGCTGGCGTGGTGCCGCTGGCAGGCCTGCCCGGCTGCCACACCACCTTCAGCCCGGTGAGGGTGCCGCAGCCCCCCAGGTTGCGCATCGCCGCCGCCAGCCGCGAGCGGTGATACAGCTGCTCCGCCTGAAAATCCTCGGCATCGAGGAGCACGCCGGTGGCGTACCAGGGGCGGTCCGGGCGCAGGGCTGGCGGATCCCCATCCCCCTGGCGGGATGGGTTCGCCAGGGGATCGGGCCTTTCTTCCAGAAACAGGGATGGAGGGGACATGGGAAATCTCAGGTGGGGAAGCGATCCCAGGGGCGGCGAATCAGGCCTGCTAGGCGGTTCAGCACGGAGAGGCCCGGTCGGGGTGTGGGCAGCCGATCGGGCGCCAGGGGTTCGGCGGGGAATGCGATCGTCACGATCCAGTCACTCGGCAGGCTGGGCACTCCGGCGGCGTTCGTCACCACCAGCCGGAACCGGTAGCGGCCGGGCTTGAGCCCCGCATCCACCACCACTTCAGGGGTGGTGGTGGGGATGGGTTGGCCTGGCAGGAACGGCGGCATGACGGCACAGCGGGTGTGATGGTCAGGGATTGGGTGTCGGCCGTTCAACGATGGGCACCATCGTCCACTCGTAGCGGACGATGGTCCCCGGCTCCACATCCCTGGAGCGGGCGCCAGAAAGTTTGAAACTCTGGCCGAATTCCACCGGTTCCTGCGGGCCATCCAGCACTGCCGTGGGGTTCTGGCTGTCGCGGACCAGCACCTCCAGAAAGGCGGGCTCGGAGGCGTTGTTGGCGTCATCAAACACAACCAACCGGAACCGCACCAGGCCTACGGGCAATGGCGCATCGGGACTGACGGTGACCTCCACGGCATTATCGGAGGTGTCAACGGGTTTGTTCAGAAAAAATTCAGCCATTTCAGTGTGAATAAGAAGGGACAGTCGTTCACGTCACCCGCCGCCAGCGGTAGCGGTTGATTTCCCTGCCGGGTCCTGCCCGTGAGGGGCTGCCATCGAGCGCGAAACTTTGGTTCTCCTCCACGTCCTGAGGCCCCCGGATCCCCGACACCGGCCTCGCTCTCCCCAGCAACGGCTGGACACCTCGTTCGAGCCTTGGATCCAGGCTGGCGGGGGACTGCAGGAAGGCCCGGTCGAGGCTGCTGTGATCCAGCCGCACCTTGGCCGGGGCGGGGCGCGGCGCCAGAAAGGTGTCGACGCCCACCAGGGAGGCCACCCCCACCAGCAGGGGATAGGAGGCGGTCACCACCTGGGTCTCCACATGCGCGGGCGTCTCCAGATCCACCACCCGCCGGATCAGACCCAGGTCCTGGGGTGTCACCTGGTCATGGACCAGGACCGTGGCGCGGTGGGCCAACCGTTCGAAGAAGTCCCTGATCGCCTCCCGCTCCGAGAGACTCAAGGCGTCCGGTGGCAGGCGAAACAGGGCCAGGATCTCGTCACGCGCCTGCTCGCCGAGGATCAAGGTGTCCCCCACCACGGAATTGCCGCTCACGGCCCAGCCCCCCAGCAGGGGGTCCTCCTCATCGGCGAGGTCGGCGCCGAGGATCGTGGCGAAGGTGCGCCGCAGCCTGAAGTCTTCCAGCACCAGGATCGCGCCGCTGCTCACCCCGCCGTCGCTGGCGATGTCGAGCGCCAGTTCCAGTCCGGCGCGGGTGCCGCGGCGCCGGTAGAGCTCCGGCGTGCGGCTCAGCCAGCGGCGGCGCCTTGCCTCGCTCCAGCCGGGCTCCAGGCTCACGCCGAGCCAGCTGCCGAGCCACTCGAGCGCCTCCGCCGGTGCCGTGCTCGCGCTGGTGAGCAGGTGGGCCTGGGCGATGCGGTCTTCCAGCGGCGTGAGCACGCCCTCGCCGATGGCGAGAAACCGCTCCAGGAAATCGGCGGGGGTGCTGCGCCCGGATCGCTGATCGGCGTCTTCGCCGTAGACGTTCTCCTGATACAGCTCCGGCAGGTAGTGGTCGCGGTAGGAAAAGCGCGAGCCGTATACCCGCAGCGCCGCAAGTTCCGGACTGCCGCAGCCATCGCCGCTCAGCCGCGCCCGTACCCAGAGGTAACGCCCCTGCAGGCGTCGCACCTGCCGGCCCGCCCGCTGGATCAGGGCCGTAAACAGGCCGCTGCGCCGAGGCTGGGGCGCGCACTGCAGCACGCCGGGGTGGAAGGGCAGCTCCGAGGGCTCAGCCAGCCAGGTGCCTACGGGTACCTGGCCATCACCAGACAGAAAGCGTTCACCGAAATGGTGGGGATGCCAGTCTTCCGCGGTTGTGGGCCTCTCCGGCGTGTCGCTGGCCGCGAGCTCCACCACGATCCCGCCGTTGGCGGGGATGGCGGCCTCCAGATAGAGGCGGTGCCACACCGTGTCGGCCCGGCCGCTGTCGACGGTCGGGAGGCGCGGCTCGGCAGGCGGGGTTGGTGGCCGGGCTGCCTCGAAAGGCCCGAGGCCCAGGGCCTCACCCTCCCGCGCATGGGTGGGCAAGGGCAGGGCATCCAGGGGAGCCGTGCGTGGTGGCTCGTCCGCCTGCTCCCGCAACTGGGGGTAGTGGGGCGGCAGGGTGAGGCCATGCACGAACGGCCCGGGCACCCAGCGATCGATGGGCTGCCCAGGCTGCGGCTGCGCCCGCCGCAAGGGGTACAGATCTCCCAGGGGCTTCAACCCTCCTGGAGGGGTGGTGATCTCCTCGGGAGGAAGGGCATACACCGGTGCCTCCTCAGGGAAGGCGGCACTGCGGATCGCCAGGCGCTCCTCACTTACCCAGACCAGGCTCCAGGGGAAAGGCGCGTCCTGCAGCGCGATCGGCCCGACCACCTGCCCCTTCCGCAGCAACCGCAGCAGACCGGTTCCGTCTCCGGAGCTGTTCCAGCTCAGAATCGCCAGCCGCCCGGCGGGGCTGGCCGCCAGGCCAACCACCGTCTCCGCCGTGGGGATGACGTTCGCCTGCACGAGGGTGAGCCGCGGCGGGTCGGGATTGGGCTCGCAGCTGCACAACCTGTTGGTTGCCTCCGGCTCCCGGGAAGGAGCGACGGCCGCCAGGGGAGCCCCGCTCAGCCGCCAGAGGTTGCGCCGCTTCCTGTCCAGCACCCACACCCCCCCGCCCGGCGTGGGGGCAAGCCGCCAGGCTTCGCAATCCCCATGGCCCACGCTCTGAGTGGGCCAGCGGCCGCGGCAGTCGAACAGGCACACCGCGCCATCGATCGCTGCATGCAGCACGTCGTCGTGGCCCATCACCAGATCCGTGGGCGCCTGTTCGGGCCACCACAGATCGACGGCGTCCGCCAGGGCACCCGTGGCGCGGATCGAGCCGCTGACCGGGTCCCAGTAGGCCCTGGTGTCGAGGCTGTCGCGGGTTTGGGGTACCCGCTCCAGCAGGGAGACGGCTGCCGCCCGGCGCAGGGCCTGGTCCACCGGTCCCGTCTCCACCGGTCGGGATGCCCGCCTCCGGGCCAGGCGCAGATGACGCCGCCCCTGGTCGTAGTCAAGGTCGAGTGGATCGCCCGTGCGGTGCCACTGCCGCCCGTCGGCCACCATCCAGAACCGCAGCCCGTTGGCATCCATTCAGCACACCTCCGGCATCACGGGGATGGCCACGGACACCTGCTGCCCTGACGCCAGGGGGGTGGGATCCAGGGAAGCGGGTGGCAGCCCGACGCTCACCACCACGGCGAGCAGCTCCGGCAGTTGCCAACCCTGCAGGGTCAGGCGCGCCGCTGCACCCTCCCCAGAGGGCAGCGCACGCCATTCACCCGTGGAGTTTTCGCGACTGAACAGCCACACCCCGTTCACCGCCGCCACCCCCGCCACCCGGGCCACCACCACCTCCAGCTCCCTCTCCTGCACCGCTCGCCCCAGGGGCCATCCCTGGCCCTCGAGCCCTCCGGGCCCCAGGGGCCAGAGGAAATCCCTGAGCGCTTCGCTCACCCCCTGCAGCACGCCGTTCTGGCCGAAGCCGCTCTGCACCTCCACGCCCACACTCAATCCCAGGGGGATGTACTGGCAGCCGATCACGTAGAGCTCGGTGGCCAGCGGGCGGCGCTGCTCCAGCCAGCTGTGCACCCGCTCCAGGGTGGGGCGATCCGGGCGGGGATTGGGCGGCAGCCGGCGCTCCTGCTGGGGCAGCACCAGCACCGAGACCACCCCCGGCACGGATCCGTTGCGCTGCTGTGGCTTGAAGCGCGGCAGCAGATCAACACGGCCCAGCCGCACTCCCGGCGTTTCCGCCGCCAGGGTCTGGTAATCCCCCGTCGTCACCGCCCGATCGCGGTGACGGAACAGCGCCGGGATGCGCTTCTCCGCCGCGGCGAGGGTCTCGGCCTCCTCTCCACCCGTCAGGGGCAAGGGCTGCCGCACCCGCAGCGCAGCGCTCACGATCGCTCCGCTTGCGTCTTCGGCGCTGAGCGCCGAGAGGGTGCCCGCGGGCAGGTTGCCGTCCCGGCCGCCGCCTGCTCGCATCCGCGCCACCCGGATACGGCCCGTGATCTCCGGGATCCGACCCCGCAGACCATCGCCAAAGCGAATCAGGCCCGCCTCGCTGTCGAGGCTGTAAACAGCATCATCCCGATCCGCCAGGGCGAGATCGTCGATCCGGCGCCAGCTCTGGTAGCCGCTGCCGGGTTCCTCAACCTCGATCGCCAGGCTCTGGGGCTCCACCGACTGGCCGGGCAGGGGGAAGTCTTGGTCGGCCTCGCCTGTGCTCTCGCCCACCACCACGGCCTGCAGGGTGCGCCGCTGGTCCACCGCCACCACGTTGATGCCGATCCAGCTCAGATCCAGAGCCGGCTGGAGGGCGCCCGGTGTCGAGCCGTTGCCCGAGGGCCGGGGGGGCGCGGGCGCCAGGGGCCGCAGCCGGATCCAGGCCACCAGCCGGGCGGCGGTGGTTGGATCATCCAGGCGTGGGGGAAAACTGCCCACGCCCGCTCGCACGAACTGGCGCACGTCATTGGAACCTGGCACACCGATCTGCCCTGCGGAGGGCAGCGCCAGACGGATCACCCCGGGCCGCAGCAGTCCATCACTGCTGTCCTCCACCACCCGCAGGGGCTGGTAGCGCGCTTCCTCCCCCCCCCGCACCGGCGGACCACTGATCTCCCAGACGTGGGGAACCCGCACCCGAGCGCCGAAGTCTGCGAAATCTGCTGGCAAAGCCAGGGTCGGCATCACACCGATGCTGAGCAGGCTTTCCCCTCCGTCCTCTCCGCCGAGGGCTTTCACCACGTCCTTGTTGTGGGCCTCCTGTTTCGGGACGTCGCCAAGATCGCTGGCCAGCAGGGCCAGCCAGAAGCAGCCATCCACCGTGCACTCGCCCGCGCCGTAGCCGGCCGGCTCGACCTGGCCGTCGCTGAAGATCGGCTGGGTGACATAGGGCGTCGCCCGTTGATTGGCCGCGAGGCTGTAGAGGCTGGCCAGACCGGCCACCACCGTGCCGTAGCGCTCAGACTCCGCGTTCGTGAGGCGCCGCTTGACGTAAACCTGCAGCTCGATCGGCAGCACGGTGATCTCCTGGCGCGTTTCCACTGGCACGGCAGCGCCGCTCACGCTCGCCAGGGGCCGTAGGCGGTAACAGCGTCGATCCTGGGGCTGTCTGTGGCTGAGGCTGATCCAGCCATCCGCCGCCACGGCCGGTTTCATCGGCAGCCCGAGCAGCCTCAGAAAGGCCAGCCGCTGTTTCTCCGGTGTGAGATTGGCCCGGTAGAGAAGGGTGTCGGCGAGCCAGGCGAACAGCTCCAGCACCGTGCGCCCGGGATCACCCGGCCGGGGATCGGTCCACTCGGGTGTGTGGGCAGGGATTCTGGCCAACAGTTCGGCGACCAGGTCGTCGAAGCTGCGGTCATCCAGGGAGGGGGGCTGGATGGGCATGGCTCAGCTCTCCAGCTGAAGGGTGATCCCCATCAGCCGAACCGCATCCGTTCGGCGTAGTCGGTAGCCGATCTCCACCCGCAGATGGCTGGGTTGATCCGGCAGCTCCTGCACATCCACCTGATCCAGCAGGATCCGGTTTTCCCAGCGCTCCAGGCTCTCGCGGATGCGATCGTGCAGGCGCCGCCGGGTGGTGAGCGTGTTGGGTTGCTGGAGGAACTCCTCGATGCCACCGCCGAAGTCCGGTCGCATCAGCTGCTCCCCGGCGCTGGTGCGCAGGATCACCTCGATGCGCTGGCGCACACTCTCCTCAAGCCCGGGAAAGTGCAGCCGGCCGGCATCGTCTGGAACCGGGAGGAGGGGCCAGGAGAGCAGGGGGGCGGGCACGGTCATGGCGGTGAACTGGCGGTAGGGGGCTGGTGCGCAAAGCTCAGGAGACAGGGGTTTATGGCGGCGGGGGAGAGGCCCGTGGGCGGGGGAGAGGAATGCAGATCTTGATGATGAAGATCCACCAGAAGATCAGGTTGAAGAGAACAAGAAACAGGTTCAACACGATAAAGGCGCAGATCGTGATGATCGGAATGTTGAAGCCGCACAGCCACTCCAGGTCGGGTCCAACTGATCCCTTTCTGTCGATTCCTTTTAGCAGATCTTCCGGACTGTTGCCGAGCAGCTTGAACAGACGCGACGGAACGCGGAAGGCCACATTGGGCTTCAGCGAGCGCAGGGTCTGCGGATCCAGCACATCGGGCAGTTCGATGCGCAGCGGTGGACCATCGTTGGCCTGATACCAGGGAGCGATCGTAAAGGGATTGCTGTAGCCACTCCACACAATCCGCGGCGGGCAGCCATCGGGGCGGTGCAGGCGCACAAAGGCTCTTGCCTGGTAGAGCTGATCGGATCCCTCGAAGCGGCCCTCCCCGGCAGCCAGCGCCTGGATCTGGTTCTGCAACTGTTGACTGAGCAGGGCCAGCAGCCGTTGATGCTGTTCGCGGGGAATCGCACCCCATGTCACAGGCAACGGTAACGTTTCGTTCACCGCCCTCTCGATCACCACTTTCTGCGCCTGCCGCAGGAAGCCAGCCAGTGACCCGGCCTCTGGCGTGCCGGCGTCAATGGTGATCCTCTCCAGTTCTCCCATCAGTTCGGGGGAGTCGAAGACGCGGAAGTGAAAGGCGAGCTGCTGCACCCCGGTGATCACCGCCTGCTTGAGATCCGGCGACAACTGGGAGGAAGCCAGGCCCCCCGGGGCCTGGAGATCCACCGCCTTCAGGATGATCCGCGAGCTTGCACTGGGGCTGGGGCCTGGGCGGGCCTGCCCCTCGCGCAGGAAGTAGGGCAGCATCTCTGCCACCGAGGACTGGACGTCGTCCCTGGACCGGCCCTCCAGCGGCGGCGGCGGCGCCGTCGGGAGTTCGCTGTGCTCGAAGCTGGTCAGCGGCACAAGTCCGTAGAGGATCGTGCGCCCGGTGGCCGCGGCCACTGCCGGGGGAGCCCGGAAGAGGGCGCTCGTGGTCTCACTCAGCCGGAGGGGTTGAGGCAGCAGGCGGCTCTCCAGATCGGGATGGCCGCAGAGCGGGGCAGGTCGCAGGGAGGGGTCGGGATCAAGGTCTTCCTCCGCGTTGTCCGCGAAGGGGATCCAGCCGCGCAGCGTCTGACCGGTTGCCTGATCCTCCTGGCTCCGCCAGCCCTGCCGCACCCCGTTCACCACCCGCCGCACCACCAGGCCGGCGCTGTGCAGCCGCCCCTCGTTCAGGCGCGGGTGCCATTGCGACTCGCCGAACGGGTCGCAGACCGCCTCCAGCAGCGCCACGGTGAAACGGCGGTGCACCGGCTGCAGCAGGTTCAGCTGCTCCGAGGCGCTCCGGGGTTGCAGCACGCCGGCAGGCACCTGGCCTGCGGCGAGTTCCCGCAGGATCGCCGGCAGGAAATCCTGATCACGTCGTTCACACAGGCTGGGGCCCGCGCTGCCCCCTCCCCAGTCGGGATGCTCCGGGCGCCACGAGACCCCGAGCCCCTGCAGCCGCACCGGATGGTCCTCGGCGGCTGCCGCAGGACGGGGCGATCGTCGGGGAGCGCTCACCATATGTTTCCCGCCCCCGGGGTGTAGGTGGCGGCGATCACTGTGGTGGCCTGCAAAACGTCGCAGCGCACCAGGCCACTGAAGGAGCTGGTGGCGGCGTTCACCGTCACCTGCCCGGCCGTCACCTCCACCTGGCTGGCCTGCACGCTCACCTTGGCGGCGGCCTGGATCGCCACGCCGGCGGAGTCGATGATGATCGTGTTGCCGGCGGCCTTGATCTCCACCTTGCCGCCACCGGCATCAGTGAGCGTGGCGCTGGCCCCGCCCGGAGTTTCCAGGCTGATCGTGGCGGTGGCCGCCGTTTCCTCGACGATGGCGATCCGGGTGCCGGCCCGGCCCACCAGCGTCCAGCGATCGGTGCGTTCCCCCCCCAGCTGCTCCGGGGGAGCAGCGGCGCCGTTCCACAGGCCGCCCACCACCACCGGCAGGCGGGAATCTCCCTGCAGGAACGCCACCAGCACCTCGTCGCCCACATCCGGCAGGAGGAAGGCGCCCCGATCCGCCCCCGCGAACGGCACCGCCACCCGTGCCCAGATCGGACCGTCCTGGTCGGTCGGGCCATCAAAGCTGTACAGGCGCACCTGCACCCGCGCCAGGCTCTCGGGGTCCCGCAGCGACACCACCTCTCCCAAGTAGTGGCTGAGAAACAGGCCGGGGCTGGCGATCGCGAAGGGCCGGCTCATCGGTTGCCCCCCCAGTAAGCGCACTCCGCCTCGAAATCGGTCTCATAGCCGCGCTTCAGGTCGAAGCGATGGCAGGTGCGGGTGACGACGTAGGTGTTCTCGAAGCGATCGCCCAGTCCGCGCAGCTTCAGATGGGTGCCGACCCGCAGAGCCGGATTCCCCTCCGCCGTACCGTCCACACACAGGAAGCGCCGGGAATCGGCATCGAAGGCCGCATCCGCCAGCGCCCGTGCCTCGGCGTCACTGCTGGCCGCGAGGTGGGCGATGTGGTGAGGGCGTTGTCCCAGCGTGCGCTCCAGCACCTGGGCGCCGGTGCGGCCCTGGCCGGGGCCGGCATGGATGCCGTTGCTGCGGCCCAGCACCCGCTGCCCCAGGGCAGCATCCCATCCGCCCACGGTGACCTCGGTGTGCTGGTGCGCCAGGTCCGCCAGGATCCGGGCGCGGCGCAACTGCCTGTGGAGCTGCAGTTCCAGCTCCCCCCGGCGCACCTCCGAGCGTGGTGAGACCTGCAGTTCCTCGCCTACGACCTGCAGATCGCCGTCATAGTGGCTCAGGAGACGCCTCAGGAAGGCCAGGTCGCTCTCGTCGAGCTGCACCTGGGCACCGATCGGCTCCGTGAAGCCGCGGATCACGGGGGTGAGCCCCAGCCCCGGCGCCAGGCGACGCACGATGGCGGCGATCGAGCCGCCCTCATGGACGGCCGTCCGGCGTAGCATCCGCCCCCGCTGCAACCCGTCTTCCGCCAGCACCACCAGCTGGGGGGCATCATTCTCCGGGAACTCCGCCTCCAGGCCGCTGATCCAGCCTCGGAAGATCTCCTGTGGAGCGGTTTCGTCTCCGGCGTAGAGGTTGATGCCGGCGCCCAGTCGCAGCACCTGGTCGTCCTCGAAGGCCAGCTCCGCCGAGCCGCCCACCAGGCTGGCGACGTTGGTGAGGCGCAACTCCAGGGCCGAAAGGCCACCCTCCTGCTCGCGCATGGCCATGGCCACCACGAGTTCCCGCACCCGGCTGTTCTCCTGGCCTTGCAACCGCACCGTGGGGCGCGCCCGGTAGAGCGCCTGAGCGGTTGTGGGGGATTCCGGCATGGAAGCGACGGGGGCAGTGTGGGAGGTTCAGGGACGGAGGAGGGGAGCGATTCAGTCGGCCCTAAGGCGTTCCTGCCGCTGTTCCTGGCGGCGCAATAGGAGAGCCACCGGCTCGGCAGCGGGCTGAGGATCGGGGGCGTCCGGCGCTGTCGATGCAGCCACCTTGGGCTCCGGAGCGACACTGGCCACCACTTCCTCGAAGACGACGGGCATAACGGTTCCCCTCAGCGAAACTGCACACGGTCCTGCAACCTTCTGGTAGCGCCCACATCGGCTTTCAGCCCACCGGGGCCTGTGCTGACCACCTGACCACCGACCTGGAAGCCGGCACCTGGGCCCGTATCCACCCCCGGCAGCGGCGGTGGGCGCCGAAGTCGCTCCGGATCCAGGCGCAGAGTCGGCGGTTTCACGGCGCCACCGAACCCCAGCGTGGCTCCACCGGAGGCGAAGGCCATGGGCGGGGTCGGGGAGATGGAAGCGTTCACTGCGATCGCACCAGTGGCCAGCCGCATCGACTCCTGGGCGTTGGCGGTGGCGAGGGCACGCCCGGCGGCGGGGTTGCCTCCGCGACTGGCGAGCGCCGTGAGACTTTCCCCTCCGGCAGCGAGGGTCTGCATCAGAGGTTCGGCCCTCCGGCTCCTATCACCGCTGGTGAGCTGTTCGAACACCTTGTCCTGGCCGGCCAGGCTGAGGCTCACACTGGCGCGCAGGGGCACACCATTGCCGGAGAAGAAGTCGAGGCTTTCCTTGTACGACTCGACCAGACCCTGAAACTTAAAGGCGCCCCATTCGAACAGCACCACGCTGGGAGGAGACCCTTGGCCGCCTTCCTTCTTGCCGGGCTCCATCAGCTGGGCGATCCTTCCTGTCTGCAGCCGCACGTCGCTGCCGTCATCGGTGGTATCGAAGATCAGCTCCATGGCCAGCTTGGCCGAGCTCTTGGTGACGTACTGCTTTTTCTCTTTTCCCTGTCCCTTGTCTTCCAGGGTGTTGCTGATGTCGATCTGCAGCTTCTCCGGATTGAAGTGCACCCTGATCTCCTGGCCGGCGGCAGGGCCGCTCTGGGGTGTGAAGCTGGCGCGTTCGGGTTCAGGGGGCATGACCGGCAAGAGGACGAAGCTGGGTGGATGGGGTGCAGCGCTGCGGCAACGCCCTAGGAGGGCGGAAGCAGGGAGAGGCCCTGATGGCTGATATGCAGTTCTTCAATGCCAACCTCATTGCTCCTAGCGTCGAGATCGGCACTCTTGAACTTGATCGGCAAGGCCTGGCTCAGTTGCCAGCGCCATTGCTCCCGGTCGTCGCGATCCAGGAGGCTGATCGTGGCGTTGAGGCGATAGGTGTATGCCCCCTGCAGGCTGGTCATCTCGAACCAGCGCCACAGATCCCGGCTGGAGGTGATGCCCCGTTTGAATACCACCGTGGCGAAGCTCACCGGACCTACCCGTTGCACGGCGCCGTAGTTGCGGCCACCCTCCCTGATCACCTTCGGCTCCATCGACGCCTCCAGACCGCTGCACTGGGAGAAGGCACCGCTGCAAAGGTTGGCGATCGGCTGGTTGGTGCCCTGCAGCCGCTCCTCCCGGAAGGCCACATGAAAGCGGAAGACGTGCTGGGGATCAGCGAGGGAAGGATCCGGCATGGTCAAGGGTCAGACAGGGCAGGGGGATTTCAGCGCTGAGCGCTCGGTCAGGGAGGGGGGCCATGGATTGTCACCTGCCCTCCCTCCTGCATGGTCAGCACGACGCGGATCTCTTCGATCGGCACGGCGGCCACGAACAGCACCTCGGCGACCACCAGGCCGCTGTCCAGGTCCTGCTGGCTGGTGGTGGTGCGATCACAGCGCACGGAAAAGGCCTCCTCCGCCGACGCCCCGGCCAGGGCACCGTTCTGCCAGAGCAGCGTCAGCAGCGTCTCCAGGCTGTCGCGCAGACGACGCCAGAGGGGCTCCCCGGAGGCCTCGAAGCTGTGCAGTTCCCCGAGCGAGCGCGCGGCACGTACCAGCACCGTGACCAGGCGATGGACACTGGCCAGTCGATAGCTCGGATCCAGGCTCGTGGTGACATCAGAGAGAAGCCTGAGCCCCCTGGGTGTGGGCCCCAGCAGGGAAACCCTCTCCGTGAAGCTGAGGCGCGAAGACTTCTTTTTTCCTGGGGATTCCCTCCCTGGTAACGGAGCCTGTCGCTGCTGGCGTGTGAGGGCGGGCTCTACAGCCCGCACATCGCCCAGATCGAGTCCCACGGCGCTGCGGAAGCTGCCGCGGCTGAGGGCGTTGCGGGCCAGCAGGCCGATCAGCACGCCCTCCGGAGACTCAAGACTCCCCGGAAGCTGGTCGGACACAGGTGTGCGCACCCACGGATAGACGAACTGGGCAAAGCCGCTGGCCGGACTCTCCTGAAGGACCTCCCTGGTGTCCAGGCCGGCCTCCGGCAGCGGCACGGCCGCCACCAACTGCACCTCGCGGCGCCAGCGACGGAGAAACTCCACCACCGCTGCCACCACGGACGCCCAGGTACGAAAGCCCTGGTCATCGCAGCGTGGGGCCTGCAGGGACGGACCGTCCCGATCCAAGGGGGTGAGGATGAACTCGGTACTGCATTCCACGAACGTCTCCGGCAGGGCCACCGGAGCCAGCAGCGGGATGGATGGCCGGTCCACCGCAACCAGATCGGCAAGATCGGGGAACGCCACATAGGAGACCTCGGGCAGACCGAGGAGAGCACCGATCCCCTCCCAGCTGGCGGGATCGAGGGGGGTGGCGGAAAGCGGTTGGGGATAGCCGGGCAGCAGGGCCTCCAGAAGAGTGTCGCGCTGCCTTCGCAGCTGCTCCTGCTGGTCCCCTGGGACGGCCAGGGTCCGTGCCGGTGGAGGGTCAGCCACCCGCACCACATAGCAGCACCGGCCGCCCTGGGCGAAGAAGGAGCGCACCGCCGCCCCGAGGTAGGTGGCGCAGTACTCCCCGCCCCCAGGGGAAGTAGTACCGCCCTGGTCGGGAAGATCCAGGGGGCGCCGATCCCAGGCGAAGCCCTGATCGAAGGCCTCCCAGCTTTCAATTCGCTGGGGGCCCTTGGCCGCCGAGCGCAGCGGCACCAGGCCGATGAAACAGGCCACGTCCGCCCGGTTGGGCACCGGCGCTGTGGCCCGTGGTCTGGTCTCGAACAGCAGCCCCGCCATAGCCCTTCCTAGCCGAGTTCCTGCTTGTCGATGCCCTCGAACAGCAACTCCTCTGCCGAGAGCACCAGTTCCTCCATAGCCACATCGCCGCCGCCCTTGGCCGCAAGGGTGGGACCGGTGTATTTCATCGGCACCACCCCCCGCAACTTCCACGACTGCACCGGTGAGCCGGCCTCATCGCGCAGGGTGATTACCACCTCCCGCTTGGCCGCTGGGCCCGTTTTTCGCACCTGGGAGATCCATTGCCATAGGTCGATGGAGTTGACGATGCCGCGCTTGAGAGTCACGTCGCTGACCTTGTGGATGCCCGGAATCTTGCGCACATGGTTGAGGGCATCCACGCCGGTGCGGTACTCGGCGATGGTCATTTCGGTGCCGATGCCGGAAACGTCGGAAAAGCCCCCAAGCACAGACTCGGAGTCGATGTTGCTGCTGTTGAGATTGACGAGGTAGTTGAAGGCACCGTAGGGATAGGTTCGTTCGGTTGTCATGGCAGAAGGAAGGTCGAATCAGTGGAAGAAGAAAAACGGGAGAATCTGCACAGCTCAGGTGCGGGCATCGGCAGTTTTCTGGCCGATCCGGAAGATCACGAACTCAGCGGGTTTGACCACCGCCACGCCGATCAGGCAGATCAGGCGCCCATTGTCCAGGTCGTTCTGGGTCATGGTGGAGCGGTCGCAGCGCACGAAGTAGGCTTCCTGCATCGAGCTGCCGAGCAGAGCTCCGGACACCCACTCATTGTAGAGAAAGCTGCTGAGAGTGTCGCGAATATTGCCCCAGAGACGCTCGCTGTTGGGCTCAAAGACAGCCCATTGCGTGCTGCGGTCGATCGAGGCCTCTAAGTAGTTGAAATAGCGGCGTACATTCACATACTTGAACTCCGGATCCGAGCTGGCGGTGCGTGCACCCCAGACGCGATAGCCCCTGCCTGGGAAGAAGCGCAGGCAGTTGATGCCGAGGGGATTGAGCACCTCCTGCTGGGCGGAGTTGATATCCCGCTCGAATCGCAGAGCTCCAAGAACCACCTCATTGGCCGGCGCCTTGAACACGCCCCGCTGGCTGTCGTTACGCCCGTAGATGCCACAAAGAAAGCCGGAGGGTGGCAGGCTGATCTCCGCAGGCTGGCGCGCATCGCCCGGCCGGTAGAGGGGATTGGCCACCACCACCCAGGGGTAGTAAAGGGCGGCTTTGCTGCTGTCGATGCGGCTACGCACCCCCCTTACTTCATTGTCACTGCTCCCTCGGGGCGGATCGAGCACCGCGATCTGGTAAGCCCGGGGACGGGAGACGAAAGTGAGCAGGACCTGCTGGATCCCCGCAAACATCGTCGCGTCCGAATGAGTGGAGTGGCCAGGAGCCGCCACGATCGAAATCTCCTCCAGGGCCATGAGGGGTTCGAGGGCCTTCTCGTAATCAGCTGCTGTAGGTTCCGCCCCTGCAGTCCCGTTCTCGATGGCGATCGTCAGCGCATCGCTTGCGCCACTTGCTCTGGCAAGGCTCAACAACTGATTGCGCAGAACCAGCCCGTTGACCTGATTGAGATTCTGCGGGTTTGTTGCGATCAGAGCCACCGGGTTGCTGAGGTCTTCGCTGCGGCGATCGGGCTTGCTCTTCAGTACAGCGCCGATCCAACGGGGATGATCCGGGCTGTAGCCGAGATCTTCAACTACTGTCTGCACGCCATCGCCGGAGCGCACCAACAGGGTGAGGCTGAGCAGATTGGCGGTTGGGAAGGGATCCTGATTCAGATTGATCAGATTCTCTCTCAGATCACGCCATTCGCCAGTCGACGTCAGTCGATAAAGGCTTTGGGTTTCACCCTCTGTCCCCCTGACATCTGCGGAGTTGGCCGGCAAGCCCAGAAGCCCATGCACGCTCAGGGGATCGGGGGTGGCAGCATTCGAGGCGCGATCCCGAATCCTCAGCTTTTGATTGCTGCCCGTGCCGGTAGTTCGCAGGGCCAGATTGCCGTTCACGATCAGGGCCTTTACGCCGTTTGCTCCCGTGGGCAGCAGGCCGTTGATCTCCGCCAGCGACACCGCAGCGAGATCCGCCACGGTGTTGTTGGCATCCGCCGTGTTGCTCTGGAGTGCGGTGGGAAGGTTCAATTCGGCAGGACCACCCATCACCTGCAGGCGCGCGCCCGAGCCTCTCTGGTCCGTTCCCAGCACCAGGCGCGCCCCCTGAAGACGGGCGTAGCCCCCTCGCAACTGCTGGTTGATGGCGGCAAGGAGCACGTTTGCATCGGCGAGATTTCCCACCGGAAGCATGAGCCTCTGCGCGACACCATCGCCGATCCGCACCTCGAGGCTTGCTCCCGCTGGCAGATTCAGAGGGTCTGGCAGGTCCGCGGTTGCCGACACCTCCGCTGGACGCCCGCGGAAGGTCAGGACCGACTCCGCGCCGTTGACGGCAAGGAAGAACACCCCTTCATTGGGGAGGGTGAAGAGCGGAGCCTGCGTGCCGGTCACCTGTGCCGGAGTGGCCACCTGCTCGCCTCCGAGCCGCAGCAGGCTTCCCACAGGCGCCTTGGCCAGGTTGTCCCTGCTGACGGGGGTGTCCTTCTCCACCACCTCGATCACCCCATTGCCTCCCGGCCCTGGGAAGCGGGCCTGAAAGCGCAACTGAGGTGCTGCGGGGTCCAGCGCAGCGGGCAGCAGATCGGCGGATTGCCCCTTCGTGGCATTGCCGGGCACGACCCGGGAGACGTAGAGACGGGAGCCGCCGTTGTCGAAGAACACCTTCACGGCATGGGCGAGATAATTGGGTCGCCCGGGTGCCAGATCAGCCAAGCCGCCGTAGAGACGCTCGAAATCGGCAAAGCTGGTGATCAGATCCGGCGTGACGTCCGCCGGGCCCTTCAGGGTGGGGCCGACAAAGGCTGTAGTGCTGGTGCCAACGCCCTCGATTGACTTGGAGCGGAAGCTGGTTTCCTCGACGTAGACGCCGGGGGCGAGGTATTCGGGCATGGGTCGTCGGTCGGAGAGAACGGTGGAGCGGGATCAGGGCGGCAGGCCTGCCGGCACCCGGCAACGCGAAGCGGGGCAGGGGCTCAGGGAGGGCGCTGGCTGAGCCGGACCAGCAGGCGGGAAGGTGTCGCCCTCCCGGCGACCAGCGGCAGGGGCTCGGAGCGGCCGTCCCGCAGGTGCTTGGCGGGGCCATCGAGAAGGTCCGGATCGGGGAGATACGTCCTGACGGCTACGGGCGGATCGTCGACCGTCAGGACTTCCGGCAGATCCTGGAGATTCGAATCGAACACCACCTCCACCCGAGCCGGCAGATCGGGGCGACGGCGGCCCGCATCCTCGAAGGTGGGCGGAAGAGCCCGGACGGCGATCAGAGCCTCGCCCCGCCCATCCGCCTGGGCCAGGGACAGGGGGGCGGCGCTTGCCGCACCGTTGTTGTCGCGCATCACCCGCAGCCAGGCCCAGGGCAGGCGACGGGGGGGGCCTCCCGCTCCTTCCGACAGGACCGTGACGCGCACCACAGCCCAGCCCTCTCCCACAGCCGCTGTCGGCGAGGGATAGAGGGGGATGGAGATGGGCGTGAACAGGCTGTCTGCCTGCTGCGGCTGTGATCCCCTCGGCAGTTGAATCCGCGCCTGCCGCGGCAGGTAGCGCCCTGTGGGTTCTAAGATCGTTAGGGTCACCGCCACCGGCCAGGAGCGGTCGGCGGGTGGGACAGAGGGCTGTTCGGCAAACCGGGTGGGGATCTCCTGGAGGGCCGGTAGGCCCGGGGCCTGATGGATCACGTAGAGGCCCCGTGTCCCCGTCGTCAGCGTCAGACCGGGTGCCGTGACCCGCAGCGGGTTGGCGACCGGCAAGCCGGTCACGCCATCAAGGCAGCGCACGGCGCCAAGGATCCGACGGTCACACAGTTCAGGTCTCATGGCGGATCTCCCTCTCCCTCTGCCTCTGGGGCATCCCCCCAGGCGAAGCGCGTCGCCACGACGGGCAGGGACGGTTCTGCGACTTCGGCCGGATCCACCCGGACGACACGGGCCACATAGGCCACGCTGAGCCGGAAGGAAGGCGTCAGCGCTTCCCAGAGGCGCATTAGGTCTTCCATGCTCAGGTCAGTGGGCAGGATGTGAACGCTTTCGTCGGCCTGCCAGCCGGAGCTCATCAGCGACCCCATGTCAAGCAAGGGCCTTTCGTGCATCTGCTGCATCGCCCAGGTGAGGATCTTCTGTTCATCTTCGGGCTTCTGCGCCCAGGCCGTCATCAGGAAATGAAGGTCCAAGGCGAGCGGCGAACGTTGCAGGACACGGCTGGGCAGGTGAGAGGCCTGCCGAACGTGTTCATTGACCGTGAGGCGATAGAGAAAGAGCGACAGGGTGACTTTCGACCCGCTAAGAAAACTAGGTTCTGATTTCGTCAGTTCGCCGCTTCCGATCAACTTGAACTGACAATCCTCCATGAGCGGGCTTTCCATGAGCGCATAGCGATTCCGCAGATTGGCGATGATCGTTGAGCCAAGGTCGTTGATTGCAGAAACAGTGGCCATCGCAACTCATGCCCAGTGCTGGAGATCGCGTTCCACCCCAGCCGCTGGTGGCAAGACGCTCCTGATGACGGAGTCTTCGCCTAGGGAACGGGCGCGACAGTTTGCTGGCCAGGCCTTGAGAAGTTTCCCGCTCTCGCCCATCCGCAGCCATAGCCCAGGCTGTGGAGCAAACGCGCTGATGGGGTGCAAGGAGGGAACGAGATCCACAGCTCGGTTTATTTCATTTCCTTTGAATATAGGTTGGACGCGCGGACAGCCGGTGTACCCCAAAAACCAGAAAGTGTTCCGTTTTCAGGTGCGGAATGTTAAGTTTCGTGTGTAGGGCATCAAGGAAAGTCTCGCCCCCTCCCCGCGATATTGGCCAGCTTGCTGTTTTGGGAGGCGGCTGGCAGATGCCCCACGGCAATCCTCCTGCCGTGACGGCACCTTCGGCACCTCGGTGGCAGAGCCGCCTTGGGGGTGGCTCAAACGGGACCTGTGCCCCTCAAATCCCCAGCCGCTCCCAGATCACCTTCAGGTTGGCCTGGTGCAGCTCGGTGGAGAAGCACTCAGCCAGTTGCTCGCTGCTGAGGCGGCTGGTCACGTCGGCGTCGGCCTCGAGGTTGGCGCGGAAGTCGCCGCCTTCGCTGTTCCAGGCGGTGTGGGCGTGGCGCTGCACGATCCGGTAGGCCTCCTCGCGGGCCAGGCCGCTCTCCACCAAGGCCAGCAGCACCCGCTGGCTGAACACCACGCCGCCATACAGATTCATGTTGCGGGCCATGTTCTCGGGGTAGACCCCCAGGCCCTTCACCACCTCACTCATCTCCCGCAACATGAAGTGCAGGGTCACCGAGCAATCGGGCAGCATCATTCGCTCCACCGAGCTGTGGCTGATATCGCGCTCGTGCCAGAGGGCGCAGTTTTCCAGGGCGGCCACGGTGTAGCTGCGCAGCACGCGCGCCAGGCCAGAGATGCGCTCGCTGCGGATCGGATTGCGCTTGTGGGGCATGGCCGAGCTGCCCTTCTGGCCCTTGGCGAAGTTCTCCTCCACCTCCAGCACATCGGTGCGTTGCAGGTTGCGGATCTCGGTGGCGAAGCGCTCCAGGGAGGTGCCCACCAGGGCCAGCGTTTGCACGTATTCGGCGTGGCGGTCGCGGCCGATCACCTGGGTGCTGGCGGTGTCGGGTTCCAGGCCCAGCAGGCGGCAGGTGATCGCCTCCACCTGGGGATCGGTGTTGGCGTAGGTGCCCATCGCACCGCTGATCTGGCCCACGGCCACCACCGTCTCCAGGCGCGCCAGGCGCTCGCGGTTGCGTTCGGTTTCGGCCAGCCAGCCGGCCACCTTGAAGCCAAAGGTGATCGGCTCGCCGTGGATCGCGTGGGAGCGGCCGATCATCACCGTGGCCTTGTGCTCCCGGGCCAGTTGCCGCAGGGCATCCGCCAGCGCATCCAGTTCGGTGCGCAGCAGGGCCACCGAGGCCTTCAGCTGCAGGGCCAGACCCGTGTCCAGCACATCGGAGCTGGTCATGCCCACATGGATGTAGCGCCCCGCATCGCCCACGTGCTCGTTCACGTTGGTGAGGAAGGCGATCACGTCGTGGCGCACCTCAGCCTCGATCTCCAGGATCCGCGCCACCTCGAAGCAGGCCTTTTCGCGGATCGTGGCCAGCGCCTCGGCCGGCACGCTGCCCAGCTCCACGTTGGCGGCGGTGGCGGCGATCTCCACATCGAGCCAGCTCTGGAACTTGGCTTCTTCGCTCCAGAGGCGGCCCATCTCGGGCAGGGTGTAGCGCTCGATCAAGGCGATTGCGGCTGGCGATCAGCTCACCAACCTATCGGGCCAGCCTGCGTTCTTCAGGCACAACAAATCTGAGGGCGAGGCTCAGGCGGCGGGCAGAAGGCGGCGGTGGGGCACCTCCCAGTGCACCCCCCGTCCCCAGGACTGCTGGCGCACCCAGCAGCGGCCGCCGTGGCACTGGATCAGCTGGAAGGGGGGCAGGTCGTCAGGATGGTCGTGGAGGAGCACGAAACTGCCGGGGCGCAGCAATGTCACCACCTGGCCACGGGCCGCTCGAGCGGTGGGGGTGGAACGCATAAGACCGGACTGGGCCATGGTCTGGGGCTGGGGCTTTGCAGGGCAGGGCGCCATCCTCTGGCGCTTTGGCAGGGATCACCCCCCGCCCACCGCTTTTGTTCCGTTTCCCTTGTGGTTCCATAACAGCAGGTGTTGATGCCCTGGCATGGCCGGTCGGCAGCGGCTTGATCTTGAGCTGGTGGAGCGGGGTCTGGCCGCCAGCCGCCAGCAGGCGCAGCAGCTGATCCGCTCAGGGAGGGTGCGGAGCGGCACCACTGTGCTCGACAAACCCGGCGTGGCCGTGGCGGCCTCCCTGCCCCTGGCGGTGGAGCGGCCCCCCCGCTTCGTCTCCCGGGGAGGCGAGAAGCTGGTGGCCGCCCTGGAGGTCCTGCCGATCGCGGTGGAAGGCCGCATCTGCCTGGATGGGGGCATCTCCACTGGCGGCTTCAGCGACTGCCTGCTGCAGCACGGAGCAGCGCGGGTCTACGGCATCGATGTGGGCTACGGCCAGACGGCTTGGTCGCTGCGCACGGATCCCCGGGTGGTGCTGCGGGAACGCACCAACCTGCGCCACCTTGAAGCTGCCGAGCTCTACGGCCCCGACGATGCCTGGCCCGATCTGGCCGTGGCCGATGTGTCATTCATCTCGCTGGCGCGGGTGCTGCCGGCTCTGCGGCGCCTGCTGCTGAGGCCGGCGGAGGCCCTCGTGCTGGTGAAACCCCAGTTTGAGGTGGGACCCGGCCGGGTGGGCAAGGGCGGCGTGGTCCGCGACCCGGGCGCCCATGTCGACGCCATCGCCGGGGTGATCAGCGCAGCGGCAGAGCTGGACTGGGAAGCGGCGGGCCTGATCGGATCGCCGATCACGGGTCCGGCCGGCAACCACGAATATCTGCTCTGGCTGGTGGAGCGGGGAGGTCCGCAGCCAGGGGATCGGTTCCAGGGGGCTGAAACCATCAAGGCCGTGGTGTCCGCAACCACGACCCGTAGGGCACTGTCCTCAGAAGCGGGTGGGGCCTGAAGGCTCAGATGGCGCCGCTGTCGCGGTCGCCGGTGCGGATCCGGAGCACGGAATCGATCGTGCTGATGAAGATCTTGCCGTCGCCGATCTCGCCGGTGCGGGCCGCGTCCTGGATGGCATTCACAACCGTGTCGACCCGGTCGTCATCGACGACGATCTCGAGCTTGAGCTTCTGCAGGAACTCCACGGTGAACTCGGAACCGCGGTAGCGCTCGACCTGGCCCTTCTGGCGACCGAATCCGCGCACCTCGCTCACCGTCATACCGACGATGCCCGCATTGACCAGGGCGATCTTGACGTCTTCGAGCTTGAAGGGCCGGATGATGGCCTCGATTTTTTTCATAGGTGGAGCGGTGTTCAACCTGCGATCCGTCCGCCAGTTTCGCAGACGGGCAGAGCCCTGTGACCACCCCATTAGGAAGGAGCAATCAGGGAGCCGTCGTTACCGTTGCTACCGGCCTGGCCCAGTACGGTCAAAGTCCAACCCCGGTGCCCCATGGCCAACGCTTCCGCCCCCGCAACGCTCACCCCCCTCTACGGGGAGCGGGCGATCGCCGAGGCGCAGTTGATCTGTTTCGAGAATCCGCGGCCGGGCCGGCCCTACGAGGTGACGATCGAATTGCCGGAATTCACGTGCACCTGCCCCTTCTCGGGCTATCCCGACTTTGCGGTGCTTCGGCTGCTCTACCAACCCGGCCCGAGGGTGCTGGAACTCAAGGCCCTCAAGCTCTACGTGAACAGCTACCGCGACCGTTCGATCTCCCACGAGGAGGTGGCCAACCGCATCCTCGATGACCTGGTGGAGGCCAGTGCCCCCAGCTGGATGGAGCTGGTGGCCGATTTCAACCCGCGCGGCAATGTGCACACCGTGGTGCGGGTGAGCCACGGGGTGCGTCAGCCCTGCTGAGGAACCTGGTCTGAGGCTGGAGCTGGAGCTGGAGCTGGGGACCCGGCAGCCAGCGCTCCGCCCGAACCGCCGCCGCGCTGGCCCTGAAGATCCTTCAGCAGCAGGGGAAGTTCAGCGGCAAAGGCCGTGAGATTGCGGTTGCACAGACCGCCGACGTGCAACCGGCCCTGTTCGGCCACGGCCCAGATCTGCCGGGTGGCGATCAGGCTGAGCCCGCCACCGAGCAGGGCCACGGCAAACCCCGTGTACACCAAGGGCACGCCGGGATCCCGCTTGAGCAGGATGCCGCTGGCCGGCAGCACCCCCGCCACCCGAATCGGGATACCTCGCACCTCCACCGCCTCGCCGCCCGGCACCAGGCTGGCTAGGGAGCCGCCATCGGGTCCGTAGACATCCACGGGTCCGTCCTCGCTGCGGAGCGCCAGCAGCACGGGCTGGCTGCCATCGGGCCGGGTGGGCAGGATCAGGCCCCACACCTGCTCGCCCAGCTGGGGGAAAGGCTGGAGTGGCAGCTGCAGCACGGGGCTGCGGCCGAGCTGCAGATCGATCGCCGCCAGGGCCCAGTCGGCCTGATAGAGGGTGATGCCACGGGTGCGAAGCGGATGGTTCACGCTGATCTGGGCCGGCTCGGGCGGAGGGGCCGGCGTTCCATCGGCGGGAGCCGGCGGCAGGATGCGCAGATTGGAGGTGAACTGTTCAGGGCGGCCGGCCGGATCCCGCTGAATGGCGAAGCGATCGAGGGCCACGGTGAGCCGGGTATTGCCCCGGCTATCCATCAGCTCCAGATCATGGCCCGGGGCCAGGAACTGCTCAAGGCGCTGGCCACCGAGAGCACCCCAGCTGGCCCCCACCATCAGCAGCACCATGCCCGCATGCACGAGCAGGGGGCCCAGCCGGCCAGCAACCCCACGACGACCGGCGAGGCGACCGGGCTGGCGGCGCACCTGCCAGCCGCGGCGGCCCAGCAGGCCCTCCAGGTGGGTCAGATCGGCCTCGGCATCGGGGCTGGGGAGTGTTTCGGCCACACTCAGCTTGCTCAGCTGGCGGGGCTCGCGGTAGTCGATCCAGCGGAGCGCTGCCTGCAGCGCCGGCCACTGGCGGCGCCAGCTGCAGAGCAGCAGCGCCAGCCCCAGCCAGGCCAGCAGACCGAGAAACCAGCCGCTGGAATACACATGGTCGAGTTGCAGAGCGAGCACGCCATCGCCCCGCAGCAGGCCGATCCAGGGGGCGGGGTCATAGAGCTGGTGGTAGAAGGCCTCGCTTTCCTTCTGGGGAATGGCGGTGCCAATGCCGCTGGCCACGGCGATCACCAGCAGCAGCACGATCGCCACCCGCAGGTCGGCGATCCAGGCAACCAGGCGTTGGAGGGGGCGCAGGACAGGGAAGAAGGTGTTGCTCACGAGAGCTGGGCCAGAAGGGTGAGGGCGCCGGTGGTGAGCAGCACCACGCCGCTGATCGGCGGGATCCACTGCCCGATCCGCCGCAGCCCCAGGAGGGTGGGGAGGCTGGCGGCAGCGGTGCCCGCCACGACCAGGGGCACCACCTGGCCCGCGCCGAAGGCGATGAGCAGCAGCATGCCCGTGAGGGGACGGCCACTCTGGGCCATCCAGGTGAGCAGCACCGCCAGCACCGGGGTGGTGCAGGGGGTGGCCGCCAGACCGAAGGCCAGGCCCGCCGCCAGGGGGGCCAGGGGGGCCGGCACGAGCCTGCGCCAACGATCCGGATCGGGGCCGGCCGGCAGGGGAAAGCGCAGCAGCCCGAGCAGGTTGAGTCCCATCACCACGGCCACCACCGCCACCAGCAGGGGCACCTGGGTGGGGAGGCTGCCGTAGAGGTGGCCCAGGAGGCCGCTGGCGAGGCCGAGCAGCACCAGGGAGAGCACAATCCCGCCAGCGAAGCTCAGGCTCCGCTGCCAAGGCAGGGATGGGCGGGCCGAGCTGGCCACCACCGCCACGGGAGCATCAGCGCCGGCCAAGAGAAGGCCAGGGGCTGCTTCAGCGGCATCGCGAACGGTGGTCCCGTCCTGCGTGCCTCGCTCAGGCTCCCTGGCACCGAAACCGGCGAGGTAGGCCAGGGTCACCGGGAGGAGCGAGAGGGAGCAGGGGCCGAGGCTGGTGAGCAGGCCGCCGCTGAACACCAGGGCCAGGGTGAAGGGGCCGGGATGGCCCAGGGAAAGACGCAGCAACTGCTCACTGCTGCGAGCCCAGTCGGCAAGCAGCGGACCGAGGCTCAGCATGGCCAGAGTTGGGGAAAGCTCAGCCTATCGGTGCAGCAGGGGGGCGCCGGCGGCGGGGACGGGCGGTTTCCAACCCCGAAGACTCCAGCCCGCAGCGGATCAGCAGACCGGCCACGAAGAGGCTCATCAGCAGGGAATTGCCGCCATAGCTCACCATCGGCAGAGGCAGGCCGGTGGTGGGAATGGCGCCGCTGGCCACGGCGATGTTGAGGATCGACTGCCCCACCAGCAGGGCGGTGCAGCCGATCGCCACCAGGCGGTGCTGGTTGCTGCGGCAGGCGAGGGCGACCCGCAGACCCACGAAGGCGAAGGCTGCCAGGAACAGCAGGAACATCAGGCAGCCCACGAAGCCGAACTCTTCGGCGTAGACGGCGAAGATGAAGTCGGTAGCCTGGATCGGCAGGTACTGGAGCTTCTGGGTGGAGAGGCCGAAACCCTGTCCGAAGGGGCCTCCTGAGCCGATCGCCAGCAGGCTCTGCACCAGCTGATAACCATTGCCTTGAGCATCCTTCCAGGGATCAAGGAAGGAGGTGACCCGCAGGCGCTGGTACGTGTTGATGGCGATGCTGGCCGTGCCGAGCAGGCCCCCGGCGCCGGCGGCCCCCAGGAGGAGCGAGAGGGGAAGACCGGCGGCGAGCGCCATCAGCCAGAGCAACAGGCCGGTGAGGGCCGCGGTGCTGAGGTTGGGCTGCTTGAGGATCAGCAGGATCAGGCCGGCGAAGATCGCCAGCCAGAGAAGTTTCTGATCGACGCCGATGCGCCGCCAGTGGGAGAAGAGCACGGCCCCCTGCAGCACCACAAAGGGCTTCACCAGCTCGGTGGGCTGAATCTGGACCGGACCCAGTACGAGCCAGCGGCTGGCGCCATTCACCGTGCTGCCGATCACCAGGGTGGCGGCCACCAGCACCACGCCCACGAGAAGGCCGAGGGCGCCGAAGTGCAACCAGCGGCGCAGGCTGGTGCGGATCGCCAGCCAGAAGAGGGCCCAGCTGGCCAGCAGCCAAAGGAGCTGACGCTTGAGGTAATAGGCGGCATCACCCATCTCCCGGTCGGCAACCCACCAGCTCGCCGAGGTGAGCACGAGCAGACCCACCAGGCTCCAGAGCGCCGTCAGACCCACCAGCAGACGCGTTTCAGCCGGCCACATCTCCCAGGGAAGGGGGAGGACGGGGGACACCTCAGGGGGGACATGGACGGCGTCGGTTTCCTGGGCGGGAGATCGGCGACGGGGAGCGGTTCTCGCCAAGGCCTCACACCATCAAGAGCTTGGCTCCATTGAGCCGTGCTCGGCGCGGTTTTGTCGAGGGCCCGGGAGCCAAAACCGACTCCGACCGCTGCGGATCACCATGGGATCTAGGCAGCTGAGTCGGCACGGCTGGATGGGTTTGCCCGTGCCTGGATGCCAGGGTTGCCATAAAAAACCCGGCCAGAGGCCGGGTTCGAGGTGGTATCAGCTGAGGCGCTGAAGAAAGTAACCCTTCAGTTGCCCACATTCTGTTGACGACGTCCCGTGGCCAGCTCAACCTTAAGGATCTTTCCACCCTGCTTCATGATCCGCTGTTGTTCAGCGAACCAGCTGTCATAGGGCACCCACTTGGTGAAGTAGGTGTTCTGGAGTTCCCGCTGACTGCGCACCTTCTCAGGGCAAGGGATGCAGGCCGTGATCTTGAAGAGACGCATGGATGAAATCCTCGGAACGTACCAGTGAAGGAGCTCGGGATCAGTTACCGAGACCGGAGCTGATGTAATCGAGATAGACACCCATTTCACGACCAGCATCCGGACCCACCAGGGCAGCTGTGGCCTCCTTCATGGCCTGGATCGACTGCACGGTGGCGCCGATGGGCACGCCCAGGGAGTTGTAGGTCTCCTTGAGGCCGTTCAGCACCCGCTCATCAAGGATCGAGGTGTCACCGGCCAGCATGGCGTAGGTGGCGTAGCGCAGGTAATAGTCGAGGTCGCGGATGCAGGCCGCATAGCGACGGGTGGTGTACATGTTGCCGCCGGGACGGGTGATGTCCGAATAGAGCAGCGATTTGGCCACGGCTTCCTTGATGATCGCCGAAGCATTGGCGCTGATGGTGGCGGCGGCACGGACGCGCAGCTCACCGCTGGCGAAGTAATTCTCCAGGCGACCCATGGAAGAGCCGTCAAGATAGAGGCCTTGGACGTCCGACTGGTTGATGACGTTGGTGATGGCGTCTTGCATGGAACCTGAAGGGGGAGCGATGAAGGGGTGGGGGTGGGCCTCAGGAGAGGGCGCCGACCACGTAGTCGAAGTAGAAGCCAGCCTCTTCGGCGTCGGCGCCGGTAAGGATGCTGGTGGCCACAGACTTCATTTCACGCACGGATTCCGCAAGTGCTTCCAGGGGTGTGCCCAGGGCGCGGTACATCTCACGGGCGCCGATGATCCCGATCTCTTCGATGGGGGTGACATCGCCAGCCACGACCCCGTAGGTCACGAGGCGGAGGTAGTAATCCATGTCGCGCAAGCAGCTCGCCGTCATCTCCTCGCCGTAGGCGTTGCCGCCGGGGGAAATGAGGTCGGGACGCTTCTGAAAGAGGGCGCCGCCGGCCTGCTTCACAATGCGCTCGCGGCTCTCGGCCAAGACCTGAGCCACCCGCAGACGGCGTTGCCCGCCGGCCACGAAGGACTTGATCTGGTCGAGTTCGCCAGGGCTGAGGTAGCGGGCCTCGGCGTCCGCGTTGATGATCGAGTTGGAGACGACGCTCATGCAGTTCTGCCTCGAAACAAGCGGTCGCCGATGAAGGAGACCGGTATCCGGTGGGTAAGGGGCGCGACCGGCATTGCCGTCCGCCGCATCATTCTGTGGCAAGGCCCTCGTCCCGCCCGAGGGGCGGTAACAGTTCTTCACGGCGAGGCCGCTGCAAAAACCCTTGCCCCGCAGTGGATCTGAGCGCCAGTCCGGCACAGCGATGTGAGCCATCGTCACACATGAAAGGCGGCAACACAAAATGCGATGTCGCGCAAATTTGTTGCATTTGATGTCAAGATTGCCTACAATCCCATCTCCGAAAGATCGGGACCGTTCCGATCCATCGATGGCTGGTCCGTCGGCAACAATCTGCTTGGGGAGGGCAACGCGACCGAGCAGGGCTAGGTAAGCAGCGGTGGCTCCGCGAAGGGGAGCCAGACGATCGTGCCATTTATGGAACAGGTCGCTGCCGGCAACGACCGCCACGAATTCAGCCGGCGAGAGCTGGCCATCCGTCAGCTGGGATTCGGCATCGCCGCCTTCGCGATCATCAGGGGAAGGCCGAGGCTCTACCGACAACGGAAGCCCTAGGGCGCCCTGGAGCGCAGAGCCTTGTCCATCGCCCCGGCGGGCCGAGGCCGAACGGCTGTGGGCACCGACGGTGAGGGCGGCGCGCTAAGTGCTGGATTCGGAGGATGGCGGGGCGGTGGGAGTCGCTGGAGTGGCGTCGCCGGGAGCCTGCCAGACCGCCGAGGCGGTGGAGGCAGGACGGCTCGGAAGCTCTCTCCAACGGCGGCTGGGGGGGGGCTGACGCACCGAACCTGGCCCGGACGGAGCGGAGACGGGAGCTAGAGGAATCTGGCCACCACTGATCTCGGCCATCCAACCGCCCCGAACCACCGGCCGACTGGTGAGGTTCCTGGGAACGGGATCACCGCTGCCGGTGCGCAGCTGCTCGGAGGGCGCCACATCCGGACGCTTGGCCAGGGTGAAATCGGCATAGGCGCCAGCCTGGAACGGGCGGCGCAGGGCAGGCACCCGGCGGCTGTTCAGATCAGTCGGGGTGATGAACCGCTCGTAGGGAACGGTGTCCTCGCCAAAGGTTTGGTTGTATTCGGGGCTGTTGATGATGGCGTCGACAACGCCATAAAAGCCGCTGCCGGCCGCGATAGCGAAGTACTGATCGATTTCCCAGCGACCGAAGGTGGGGCGACCCAGCAGGCGCCGGTGGATCACCTCGATCGCCTTGCAGATGTAGAGGCCGCTCCAGTAGCGACGGCGGAAGGCATTGGAACGGGCCACCTGGCGCACGAACTCGCGCAGGGAGATGTCGCCGTTCTCCAGCTTGATCTCCTCCACCGTGTTGCGCTCGCCGGCATAGCCGGTATTGCCCAGCACTTGGTTGTAGACCCCGCGGATCACAGCCTGGGTGCTGGCCTCTGTGCCGCGGATGCTGGGCTGGCCACCACGCCTTGGAACCGAGGCGCCTCCAGTAGCGATCTGCTGGAGGCGCAGCACCTTGGGCCCCACCCGGCGAGGAACCGCCTTGCGGAACTGGGCGCTGTTCATCGGACCGGGCTGGTTGATGCCGTTGCCGACGAGAATGCGCCGTGTGTCGTAACCGAAGGGCACCGCCCGCGTAGCCACCGATGCGGTGCCGGAGGGGAAAATGGCGCCGTAATTCAGGCCAAGGGGATCGTTGCCGCCGCCGTAGGGATGCTGGTCGGGGAGGGGCTGGCGGTAGGAGGCGTAAAGGGTGACGTACTGGGGAGCCCCTTCGAAGGGGGCGCTGAAGCGGAAGAGCTTGCGGTTGGAACCCCAACCGGCGCTCTCCTGGGCCTCCTCACCGAGGTCGCGCAGATAAGGAACGGTTTCCTCTCCGAAGACGCGGGCGTACTCCATCGAGTTGACAAGCGCATCGACGAGGCCGTTGAGACCCTTCGCCGACACGATGTTGAAGTAGCGGGTGAACTCCTCGCGGGAGCTGATGCCGCGGCCGAGGAAATGGCGGAAGGCCAGCTCCACCACGCGGCTGTTCACAAAACGCCCGTAGAACTGGCGCCGATATTCCTTGCTTTGGCCTAGGCAGCGGATGAACTCGCGCATCGAGATTTGGCCTTGGCGCAGCTGGGTGGCCTCCACCGGGCAGACCACCTGGGAATAGCCCTTCGCGATGTCGCGCTCGAACACCTGCCGGTAGGCAGCGCGGACCACCTCGGCCTTCTGGGCTCCGCTCATGGCGGGTCTCATGATGAATCGCTGGGATCCCTCGGAAGCCAGGGCGTAGATGGCCGGCAACTGGAGGCCCTGGTTCACGGGGCTGCCGAGGCGCTGGCGGGCCGACGGGGTAGGAACCTCCAGCTCTTTCAAGAGCACGTTGAAGCAATCGATCACCAATTGGCGCGCTTCCTGCTCTCCCTTGAAGAGGCCGGCGGCGGCGGCTCGCATCTCCTGCAGGGCCACATTCGTGGCGCTCAAGGAGCAGGCCTGCTCAAGGATGTCGCGGAGGCCGCGGGTGTTCACAACCAGGATGCTGGGGTCACCGGCCACCACGGCATAGCCCACGTAGCGCAGGAACCAGGCCAGGTCACGGATCGACTTCTTCATCCGCTCGGTGCCGTAGCGGCCGACGCTGATCGGATTGAAGCCAGTGGGCAGAATCACCCGCACGTCGGCATCACCACCGGGGCCTTCGAGCAGCCTGGTGACCAGGTTGCCGCGGCTCGCTTCGGCGCCCGTGAAGGTCTGCACGGATTTCTGGAAGGCCGTCTGATCGGCCGCCAGGGGCGTGACAGCCGCGCCGACGCTCAGGGGCGCATCCAGATAGGAGAGGGGAGTGCCACCGGCAAAGATGCGGTTGGCGGCGCGGGCCACGATGACATCGGCATTGGCCGAAATGCGGCGTGCTGCTTCAACGCGGATCTGGCCGCTCTGGAAGAAGGTGATCAGGGAGTCCAGTTCCCCGCCGTCCGGAAAACGGTCCTGCTGCTCCGCCCGACGGACGCTGGAAAGCGGCAGGGTGTCGTAACGCTGGGGGTCGACCCTGGTGCTGCCACTGCTGGCGGTCACGGTCATGAACGGGAGCGAGCCGGGCTCCGGCACCCTACGGCTGGCCCCACGGTGGTTCGGGGGGGCATGAACAAATGTTTGCAGCGCCGGGGCCCGGGGCCGCAAGAACGGCCCGGGCCGTGAAATGCTCGCCGAAACGAGTCTCCAGCCCCGCCCGATGTCGAGCGAGCTTCCCGGATCCAACACCGGCTTCCCGGCGAGTCCCCCCCCCCACAGTCCTGCCGACGCCAGCGGGCCCACCGATGCGGCAACGCCAGTGGTGGGCGCCTTCTATGACCGTTTTCCCTACCCCGGTGACGCCCTCCAAGACGGGCCGCCCCCCGGCTACAACTGGCGCTGGTGCGTGGACAGCGCCTGGGCTTTCGCCTTCGGCGGCCTGCCGCCCCGGGATGGGTCCGGCCAGCGGGCCTGGCGGATTCTCGACGCCGGCTGCGGCACGGGGGTCAGCACCGATTACCTCTGCCATCTCAATCCCGGCTCCCGGGTGCTGGCGGTGGACATCAGCCCAGGCACCCTGGCCGTGGCCGAGGAGCGCACACGGCGATCGGGAGCCGCCGGCCGGGTTCGAGAGCTGCGCATCGCCTGCCGCAGCCTGCTCGATCTCACCGATGAAGGCGAGTTCGATTACATCAATTCAGTGGGGGTGCTCCACCACCTCGACCGCCCAGAAGACGGGTTGCACTCACTGGCGCGGCGGCTGGCCCCCACGGGCCTGCTGCATCTTTTTTTGTATGCCGATGCCGGACGCTGGGAGATCCGCCGCACCCAGCGGGCACTGGCGCTACTGGGAGCAGGAACCGGGGCCGAAGGCTTGCGGCTGGGCCGCCAACTGCTGGGCAGCCTGCCGAGCGAGAACCGGCTCAGGCGACACCACGAGGAACGCTGGGCCCTCGACACCGCCGCGGATGCCAACTTCGCGGACATGTACCTGCACCCCCAGGAAACCAGCTATGACCTGGAGCGGCTGTTCGCCTTCATCGCCAGCGGCGGACTCCAGTTCGCCGGCTTTTCCAACCCCGAGGTGTGGGACCCGGCCCGGCTGCTGCAGGGGGAACTGCTGGAGCGGGCGCGGGCCCTACCCCTCCGCGAGCAATGGGCCCTGGTGGAAAACCTCGATCCCGCCATCAGCCACTTCGAGTTCTTTCTCACCCCGGCGCCCCAGCGCCAGGAGGGCCTGGCAGAAGCCAGCGACGAGGCGCTGCTGGCCAGCGGCGGCGAGCGCAACCGCTGCCTCTGGGGCTGGCCGGGCACCAGCCTGCTCGGACCCGATCTCCAGCCCCTTGACCTAGAAGAAGGAGACCTGGAACTGCTGAAGGCGCTGGAGGCGGCCCCGGCGGACACGGCCCTGATCGCTCTGCCGCTGCCGATGGAGAACGCCGAACGGGCTCGCCGGGCCCGACGCCTGATTCGCGATCGGGTGCTGCTCCGCCTGGCCACAACCGGCCGGGCTGCGTGATAAATTCCGCTCGCCCCAATGGATTTACGACGGTTGCAGGCCGCCCTGACCACCTCGACGGATGCAGATGCCCCCTTGGTGTCGACCGCCGGGATCGAAGAGCTTCCCCAACTGGCCGAATCCGTTATCGCTCCGGCAGCTTGCAGCGCCGAGCCACCATCCTCCACAGATCCCACCGCCCTGGCGGTATCCGATCGTGGGATGGCTGACTACCAACGCCTTCAGCGCCGTTTGCTGGCGGTCACCGCGACGGCCACAGCCCTAGCAGTGCCGATCAGTGGCTGGTTTTTCGGTGGTCCTACGGCCCTGAGCCTGCTGGTGGGTGGTCTGGCAGGACTGCTCTACCTCTTCCTCTTCTCCCGCAGTGTGTCCCGCCTCGGCGGCGACCGCAAGTCGGTGGGGAAGGTGCAGCTCCTGGTTCCGGTGGTGCTGGTGCTGGCCTCGGCCCGCATCCCCGCCTTGGAGATCCTTCCGGCCCTGCTGGGGTTCCTGCTCTACAAACCGGCCCTGATTCTTCAGGCCGTGCTTGATCGCTGATTTCAGCCCTCTTCCGGGCCGCCGTTCGTCACCGCCGCTTCGCCGGCCTCCCCTTCCCCGCCGGGACATCCCATTCCGATCGCACCCTGATGGCACCCCCGATCATCCCCGTGCTGCCCCTCAACCTGCCGCTAGCCGAGCTGGAAGTGGGTAAGCACCTTTATTGGCAGTTGGGCAACCTCAAGATCCACGGTCAGGTGTTCCTGAGCTCCTGGGTCGTGATCGGCGCCCTGCTCACCCTGGTGGTGATCGGCACCCGCAAACTGGAGCGCAATCCAGGTGGTGTGCAGAACCTGCTGGAATTGGTCTGGGATTACATCCGCGACATCTCTCGCGAACAGATCGGCGAGAAGGCTTATCGAGATTGGCTGCCATTCATTGGCACTCTGTTCCTGTTCATCTTCGTGAGCAACTGGGGCGGTGCCCTGATTCCCTGGAAACTCATTCACTTACCGAGTGGTGAACTCGGTGCTCCAACGGCCGATATCAACACCACCATTGCCCTGGCTTTGTTGGTGTCCCTTGCTTACTTCTACGCTGGCTTGAGCCGGAAGGGTTTTCGGTACTTTGAGTACTACGTGGATCCCACGCCGATCATGCTGCCGTTCAAGATCATAGAGGATTTCACCAAACCTCTGTCGCTCTCTTTCCGTCTCTTTGGCAACATCCTTGCTGATGAGTTGGTCGTGGCGGTGTTGGCTTTCCTTGTGCCCCTGATCGTGCCGCTGCCGGCGATGTTCTTGGGTCTGTTCACCAGCGCGATTCAGGCCTTGATCTTCGCCACTCTGGCCGCCAACTACATCGGAGAGGCGGTGCACGAAGAGCACCACTGATCCAATCGTCTGGCGGGTGCATCCCGTCTGGCAAACTCTCTGCGCGCAGGTCCGGCTTGATCCGGGCCCATCCCTCGGGATGTCCCAGGCGCAGGTTTCCCACACCGGTTCCTTCCGCGCTGCCCAAGCGCCCCTCATCCCCTTCTCACCATGGATTCGCTTACTTCCGCCGCCTCCGTCGTGGCTGCTGGTCTGGCTGTCGGTATCGGCGCCATCGGCCCCGGCATCGGTCAGGGCAACGCGGCTCGCGGCGCTGTCGAAGGCATTGCCCGTCAGCCCGAAGCCGAAGGCAAAATCCGCGGCACCCTGCTGATCTCGCTGGCCTTCATGGAGGCCCTCACGATTTACGGCCTGGTTGTCGCCCTGGTGCTGCTGTTTGCCAACCCCTTCGCCGGCTGATCGGCGTGACCGCCGGGGACCGGCCTTCGGGTTGGTTTCCTGGCGACACATCACCCTGAGCTCCCCTTGAGCTTGCCGGTGGCTCCATCCACCACCCGTTCACCGCCCGCCATCCCCCATGACCAGCTGGCTTCTGCTTGCCGAGGCAGGTGCGTCCGCCGCCGGGACGCCCGAGGGAGGTCTGTTCGACCTCGATGCCACCCTGCCCCTGATGGCGGTGCAGGTGGTGCTTCTCACCTTCATCCTCAACGCCCTCTTCTTCCGTCCCGTGGGACGGGCAGTTGAGGATCGCGAGGGCTACATCGCCACCAGTCGCGCCCAGGCCAAGGAAAAGCTTGCCCAAGTGGAAAGGCTTGAAGCCGATCTCAAGGAGCAGCTCAAGGATGCGCGTCTTCAGACTCAAAAACTGATTCAGGAGGCTGAGCAGGAGTCGGACAAGCTCTACCGCGAGGCCATCGGCCTGGCCCAGGCTGAATCCAACGCCAGCAGGGAAAGCGCCCGCCGCGAAATCGACAGCCAGCGCACCGCTGCCCTTGGCCAGATCCGTGGCGATGCCGACAAGCTGGCCGATCAGATCGTTGACCGACTGCTCGCCGCATCATGACACTTACGCTTGTTCCTGCCACAGCCCATTTGATTGCCAGCCATGGCGGTTTCGGACTGAACTTCAATCCCTTCGAGACCAACATCATCAATCTGGCAATCGTGATTGCCGGTTTGGTGTATTTCCTCAAGGGCTTCCTTGGAGGCATTCTTGAGCGCCGCCGCTCAGCCATCCTCACCGACCTCAAGGACGCCGAGGAGCGTCTGGCAGGAGCCACCACCAGCCTGGCCGACGCCCAGAAGGGCCTCGCCGAAGCCCAAATGCGGGCGGAATCGATCCGCAGCGAGGGCCAGTCCCGGGCCGAGGCCATCCGGTTGGATAGCGAGAAGCGCACGGTGGAGGAAATGGCTCGCATGAAACAGGATTCCGCCTCCGATCTGGATGCGGAAGCAGCCCGGGTGAGCGACCAATTACGCCGCGAGGCTGCCCGCCTGGCCATCGAGAAGGCCCTGGCCGCGCTCTCCGGCAAGCTCGACTCCGAAGCCCAGGCCAAACTCATCGACCAGTCCATCCAATCGCTGGGGAAAGCCTGAGATGCCACTCCTCAACACAATCACCACTCCTTACGCCGAAGCGTTCCTCCAACTGAGCGAGGCCGCCGGCGACACCGATGAGGTGGTGGTTCAAGCCCGCGAGTTGCTGAGCCTCTGGAAGGAATCACCCGAACTGCGCGAAGCTATGGCTTCCCCGGTGCTGGAGGTCGAAACCAAGAAGGCCGCGATCAGCAAACTGTTCGGCGATCAGGTGTCACCCACCTTCCTGAACCTGCTGAAGCTCCTGACCGACCGCCAGCGGATCGGATACCTCGATGCCGTTCTCGAGCGGTTCCTCGATCTCTACCGCGATCAAAACCAGATCGCCCTGGCCTCGGTGACCTCCGCCGAAGCCCTCAGCGACGAGCAGGTGGCCAACATCACCGAGCAGGTGAAGGCGGTGGCCGGCACTGACAAGGTTGAGATCAACACGGCGGTTGACCCCGCCCTGATCGGCGGCTTCGTGCTCAAGGTGGGTTCCAAGGTGATCGACGCCAGCCTCTCCGGGCAGGTGCGTCGTCTTGGCCTGGCCCTAGCCAAGGTGAGCTGAGGCCCACCCCTTTCCTCCTCCGTACCACCCTTCTTCCCCATCGCCTCCCCTCCGGGGATTCTCATCCATGGTTTCCATCCGCCCCGACGAGATCAGCGCCATCCTCAAGCAGCAGATCGCTGACTACGACAAGTCGGTTTCGGTCAGCAATGTCGGAACCGTGCTCCAGATCGGCGACGGCATCGCCCGCGTCTACGGCCTCGAGCAGGTGATGGCCGGAGAGTTGGTGCAATTCGAGGACGGCACCGAAGGCATCGCCCTCAACCTTGAGGACGACAACGTGGGCGCGGTGCTGATGGGCGAAGGTCGCGGCATCCAGGAAGGCAGCACGGTGAAGGCCACCGGCAAGATCGCCGCCGTTCCCGTGGGTGACGCCCTGCTCGGCCGGGTAGTGAATGCCCTGGGCCAGCCGATCGACGGCAAGGGTGAGATCGCCACCACCGAAACGCGCCTGATCGAATCGATGGCGCCTGGCATCATCCAGCGCAAGTCGGTGCATGAGCCGATGCAGACCGGCATCACCGCGATCGACGCCATGATTCCGATCGGCCGCGGCCAGCGCGAGTTGATCATCGGCGACCGCCAGACCGGCAAGACCGCCATCGCGATCGACACGATCATCAACCAGAAAGGCGAAGACGTGGTCTGCGTCTACGTGGCTGTGGGCCAGAAGGCGGCTTCGGTGGCGAACGTGGTGGAAGTGCTGCGCGAGAAGGGCTCCCTCGATTACACGATCGTGGTGGCTGCCAGCGCCTCGGAAGCCGCTGCCATGCAGTACCTGGCGCCATACACCGGCGCGGCGATCGCCGAGTCGTTCATGTACAAGGGCAAGGCCACCCTGGTGGTGTACGACGACCTCACTAAACAGGCCCAGGCCTACCGCCAGATGTCGCTGCTGCTGCGCCGTCCCCCCGGCCGGGAGGCCTACCCCGGCGACGTGTTCTACTGCCACAGCCGCCTGCTGGAACGGGCCGCCAAGCTCTCTGATGCCATGGGTAAGGGCTCGATGACCGCCCTCCCGATCATCGAGACCCAGGCCGGCGACGTGAGCGCCTACATCCCCACGAACGTGATCTCGATCACCGATGGCCAGGTGTTCCTCAGCTCCGACCTGTTCAACTCCGGCCTGCGCCCCGCCATCAACGTGGGCATCTCGGTGAGCCGGGTGGGCGGTGCTGCCCAGACCAAGGCGATCAAGAAGATTGCAGGCACCCTGAAGCTTGAGCTGGCCCAGTTCGATGAACTCGCCGCCTTCTCCCAGTTCGCCTCCGACCTCGACGCCGCCACCCAAGCCCAGCTGGCCCGGGGCAAGCGCCTGCGCGAACTGCTCAAGCAGTCCCAGTTCAGCCCCCTCAACCTGGCCGAACAGGTTGCTGTGGTCTACGCCGGGGTTAAGGGTCTGATCGACGAGGTGCCGGTGGATCAGGTCACCGTGTTCGCCCGCGAACTGCGGGAGTACCTCAAGAGCAGCAAGCCCGAGTTCGTGAGTGCCGTGATGGGCGAGAAGCAGCTGAGCGAAGCCTCCGAGGCCATCCTCAAGGACGCCATCAAGACGGTGGTCGCCTCGATCGCCGTCGCCGCCTGAGGAACCCCAGCCATGGCCAATCTCAAGGAGATCCGCGACCGCATCGGTTCGGTCAAAAACACACGCAAGATCACCGAGGCCATGCGTCTGGTGGCGGCTGCCAAAGTGCGCCGTGCCCAGGAGCAGGTGCTGCGCAGCCGACCCTTCGCCGACCGCCTCGCCCGGGTTTTGCAGAGCCTGCAGACCCGCATGGCCTTCGAAACCGCCGATGCTCCCCTTCTGGCATCACGCGAGGTCGGCACGATCACCCTGCTCGCCGTCACCGGCGACCGGGGTCTGTGCGGCGGCTACAACGCCAACATCATCAAGCGCACCGAACAGCGTTTTGCTGAACTGAAGGGGCAGGGATTCGATGTGGACCTGGTGCTGCTCGGCCGCAAGGCGATTACCTACTTCCAGAACCGCGCGTCCCAATACAAAATCCGCGCCACCTTCACCGGCCTGGAGCAAGTGCCCACCGCTGCCGAAGCCAATGACATCGCCAATGAGGTGCTGGCGGATTTCCTTTCGGACAGCACCGATCGGGTCGAGATCATTTACACCAAGTTCATCAACCTGGTGAGCTCCAAGCCCGTGGTGCAGACCCTGCTGCCCCTCGACGCCCAAGACATCGCCGTTGCCGACGATGAAATGTTCCGCCTGGTGACCAAGGACGGCCGGCTGACGGTGGAAACGGTGGACGTGGCCAATGCCCAAGCGGCCCTGCCCTCCGACTTCGTGTTCGAGCAGAACCCCGAGCAGCTGCTCAATTCGCTGCTGCCCCTCTACCTGTCCAACCAGCTGCTGCGCTCCCTCCAGGAGGCCGCTGCCAGCGAACTGGCCAGCCGGATGACGGCCATGAACAACGCCAGCGACAACGCCAAGACCCTCGCCAAGAAGCTGACGCTGGATTACAACAAGGCCCGCCAGGCTGCCATCACCCAGGAAATCCTGGAAGTGGTGGGTGGTGCCTCGGCGATGTGAGGCATAGCGTGGGTGGGGCGCTTCATTAAGCCTCCGCTCGGATTGATCGAAGCGGGTCCAATGAAGCTCCTCGGGGAGTTTTCATTGGGCCCTTTTCGGCTTGGTGATGGGGCCGTCAGAGGCAACCCTCGGCGGAAACCCGATAGCTGAAGCCGGTGGAGCCGGGCATATTGCTGGCTCCTACCCGCACATTCACCTGGCTGGTGCGTTTGCCGGGGACAGTGGGGAAGGGTCCTAGGTTGCGCTGTTCCTGGGGGGCCAGGGTGAGGTTTTGATTCACGAGCTGCAGGTTGCTGCCATCGGTAAACCGCAGAAAGACCGCCACGGGGAAGGTGCCTCGCCCTGTGGAGGCCGACTGCAGCTTGACCCGGTAGGTGCTGAAGCCGCGGTCGACCGTAAAGTCGGTGTTCCAGTTGGTGCGGCCCACCAACCGATCGGGGCTGATGCGCTTCTGCACCACGGGCTCGCCGGTGCCGCCGATCGGCATCAGGGAGCGGCACTGGCTCTGGGCCTGGGCCTTGCCAGCGGCGCCGCTGAGCAAGAGCGAGACGGCAACAACCGCCGAGGCGCAGGCGGAGGAGCAGGAGGGCATGGCTGAGGACCCCGAGATCAGAGCAAGTTAGGTCGGGCGAGAAGTCCAGAAGCCTTCCTGCGCCATGCTGTTGCACAAGCACGGAAACCGATGGCGAACCCAGAGCCCCCGGCGCCTGGGGGCGCCCTTCAGCTCCAGGCCCTGTTCCCCCTCGCCCTGGGGATGGTGCAGCTGCCGATTGATCCCCTGGATGTGGCCCTGCAGATGCAGGCGATCCGGGAGTTTCAGGGCCTCGCTGTGTCGAACCCCGACCCGGGCTGCGCCTGGACCGGCGATCTCCATGGCGTGGGGCAACTGCACCGCCACCCCATCTTTGCGCCGCTGATCACCACCCTCACGGGCCATGCCGTCTCCTACCTGGAAGGGCTGGGGTTTGAGCGCAGCCTGCTGGCGCTGCACATTCAGCGCTGCTGGCCAGTGGTAAGCGAACAAGGGCAGGTTGTGGGCCGCCACCACCATCCCAATGCTCACCTCAGCGCCGTGTACTACCTCAACGGCAATGGCAGCGGCCGCAGCGGCTGCTTGCGGTTTTTCCCGCCCCGCCAGGCCAATGAGCTGGTGCCGGGACTGGCGGTGGGCCACGGCGGCCCGATCCGCGGCGATGATCCCGCTGCGGCCCAGTGGAATGCGCCCTGGTTCGATCTGGCGCCGCGGGCGGGGCTGCTGGTGCTGTTTCCCGCCAGCGTGGACCATGCGGTGCTGGAAAACGAAGACCCCGACGACAGCCGCTTCTCGATCAGCCTCGATCTGGTGCTCACGGCCCCGGCCGCCAGCTCAGGGGGGCCAGCGGAGTATCTGGCGCCCCATCCGGGGGATTGGCAGGAGGTGGGGTAGGCGGGCAAGGCCTGCAGGGGAGGGACAGATCGAGCGATGGCCAGCAAGTGAACCGCCGATTCAGCCCGTCTACCCCATCAGGAGCAGGAGTTGGGACAAATTGACCCAGCGTATCGGCCGATACTTGACAAGAAGAAAAAAAGGGGGGTATGTATTTGAAGCAATCCCACAGCAAAAAATATGCATTTTGCATCTTATCGATCAATGCCACGCTCCCTTGCCAAAACGATTGCGCCGATTGCTCTAGCCGGCGCAACCCTGGGCCTCGCCGCCAATCCTGCTCAAGCCGTGACTCAGTTTGCTGGTGACTACGCCCCTGCCAACTGGACCCAAAGCATTCAGGGCGATGGCTCGATCAACACAGGCGGCGCCCCAGCCAGCATTACCCTAACGGGCGCCAATGACGGCGGTGGCACTCAGAACACCGATTTCACGATCGCAATACCCACAACGGGAACCGTGCTCTTCAATTGGGCGTTCGCAAGCACAGACGGGGATGCCGAAATGGACCCTTTTGGCTATCTCTTGAATGGAGCCTTCACTCCGCTTACCATTAACGGAGCAGGTTCGAACCAGGTTGGTTCACCAGCTTTTGTTTTGCTCGCCGGAGATGTGTTTGGCTTCAGGCAGAACAGCGTTGATTCAATTTCTGGCAGGGCATCCACCACCATCAGCGAATTCAATTTGGTCTTGGCTGCCCCCGGCCCGGCATCTGTCCCTGGACCTCTGCCCCTGCTCGGTGCTGGTGCCGCCTTCGGCTGGAGCCGTCAGCTCCGCAAGCGCATCGGAGCCAGCGGCAGCGTGAGACCGGCAGCCTGAGAACTGAGCATCTCAAGCTGATCCAGCGGCGGCCGGGCTGATGCCAGCCCCGCCGCCTGCGCCATGGTCCCTGACCCGCCTTCGGCGAAGATGGCTTCCAGCCACGGCATTTCGGTGAGCGACACCCCCACCTTCCAGATCACGGCCAGCCTCGCGGGCGTGAGCCACAGCTTCACCTGCCGCGCCGACCAGACCGTGCTGGCCGCCGCCGAGGCCGCCGGGGTGCCGCTGCCCAGCAGCTGCTGCTCGGGGGTGTGCACCACCTGCGCCGCGCGCCTCACCAGCGGCAGCGTGAACCAGCCCGATGCCATGGGCGTGAAGGGGGAGCTGCGGGATCAGGGCTACGCGCTGCTCTGCGTGAGCTACCCGCTCAGCGACCTGGAGCTGCTGGCCGGCCAGGAGGATGCCCTCTACGAGGCCCAATTCGGCCAGTATCAGAAGTGAGGCGCAGGTGAGGTGGCGGGGGTGCTGAGCCAGGAATCCGCCGGGCCGGAGGGAGGGATCGATCCACCGGGGCTAGAGCCGCCAGCGCTTGACACGTCTGCCCTTGCGCTGGTGCCGTTTTGTTTTTGGCTGCCCCACCCCGCCGGACCCACCGCGCCACCTGATCCTGAGGGTCAGGCTCCCAGCACCTCGCCCCAGTCCAATCGGCCCGATCCGCCCAATCCTGTTGCCCTGCGCGTCGCCATCGCCGCCCACCTCGCGGGCCTCGGCTGGACCGGCGCTGAACCCTTGCGCTGGGCGATCACGGCGGTGGATCCGCTGCGGGGCCTGCAGCTCGAAGGGGTGGGGGTAAGCCAAGGCCTGTCGTGCCAACCGGAGCGCCAATGAGTGACGCCCCGCCCCTGCCCACCCTGCTGGTGATCCCCACCGGCGTTGGTTGCGTCGTGGGCGGCTATGCCGGCGATGGCCTGCCGGCGGCGCGGTTGCTGGCGGCGGCCAGCGGCTGCCTGATCACCCATCCCAATGTGATGAATGGCGCCTCCCTCTATTGGAGCGACCGCCGCATTCACTACGTGGAGGGCTGGGCCCTCGATCGCTTCGCCGCCGCTGAGCTGGCCCTGGCGCCGGTGGCCGGTCGGCGGGTGGGGCTGCTGCTGGATGCGGGGATCGAACCGGAGCTGTGCGCCCGCCAACTGCAGGCGGCCGAGGCCTGCCGCGCCACCCTCGGCCTTTCGATCGGTCCGGTGGTCACCACCGAGCTGCCCCTGGGGGTGGGCCTGAGCCTGGGGCCGAGCGGCAGCAGCTGGGGCAGCCTGGAGCGCCCCGATGCCCTGCTGCGGGCCGGCGAGAAGCTGGTGGCGGCTGGCGCCACCGCCATCGCCGCCGTGGCCCGCTTCCCCGACGAGCAAGACAGCGAAGCCCTGGCCGCCTACCGCGCCGGCTCCGGGGTGGATGCCCTGGCGGGGGCCGAGGCGGTGATCAGCCACCTGCTGGTGCGCCATCTCGGCATCCCCTGCGCCCATGCGCCAGCCCTCGCGCCCCTGCCCCTCGATCCCGATCTCGATCCGCGGGCGGCGGCAGAGGAGCTGGGCCACACCTTCCTGCCCTGCGTGCTGGTGGGCCTGAGCCGAGCGCCGGATCTGCTGCCGCTGGGACCAGGCGATGTGACGGCTGGAGGTTGGCCGGGGCGGCCTGAGCGCTGGCCAGCCGGCCGTTTCGGGTCAGGGCAGGAGCTGACGCGGGCCGGGGGCCTACTTGAGGCGAGCTGCCTCGGGGCCGTGGTGGCCCCGGCCGGTGCCCTCGGCGGCGAAGCGGTGCTGGCCTGCGCCGCGCGCGGGGTGCCCCTGATCGCCGTGGCCGGCAATGCCTGCCTACTGCAGGTGAGCGGCGAGGCCTTGGGCCTGGAGGTGATCAGCGCCAACAGTTACGCCGAGGCCGCCGGTCTGGTGCTGGCGCTGCGGGAGGGTCTGGATCCGGCGATGCTGCGGCGGCCGCTGCGGCGCCTGGAGTAAGTGGATCGCTCAGCCCAGGGCCTGGTGCACGGCGGCCAATCCGAACAGCAGGAACAGACCACCGCTGAGCCGATAGAGCAGACGCTCCTGCAGATGGGTACCGATCCAGCGGCCCGCCCCCACCGCCAGCCCCGTCACCAGCCCGTGGCCGAGCAGGCTGCCGGCCAGCAGAGCCAGAAAACTGAAGGCGGGCGCCGCGGCCAGGAAGATGGTGGTGAACTGGGTGCGATCTCCTAATTCGGCGATGAACACGAGTGCAAAGGCCTCCCGGATCACGGCCCAGCCCTCGGCGATCGGATGCAGGTTCTCGGCGGCGTTCACCGCCTCCGCCGCCGCCTCGGCCTCCTCCCGCGCCTGATCGGCGCCCATCGCCTGGGCATCCAACAGCAGCTTGACGCCGAAGGCCAAGAACAGAACGGCGGCCAGCCAGGGCACCAGGCCCTGCGGCAGGAGCTCCCGCAGCCCGAAGCCCAGGGCCAGGGAAATCAGCGTGACGCAGGCCAGGGCGGCGAAGGCCCCGATGAACACCCAGCGGGGGCGATGGCGGGCCGCCAGGATCAGGGCCATGAAGAAGGTCTTGTCACCCAGTTCCGCCAAGGTGATGGCCGTGAAACTGGATCCGAAGGCCGCCAGGACCGAATCGGTGGGGAGAACTGCTGTCATCCCTCGATCCTGATGCCTCCGCGGGCCCCCTGGCTGCATCAAGGCTTGCATCAAGCCCAGAATTAATCGCCTGCTTAGAGCGACTAGATAAGCGTAGGCTTTAATCACCTGGTTTAAGGTAGTTACGTATCCAGCTGCAGGCGACCGGTAGGGCGCCTGCAGCTGGATACGTGGACCCAAGCAAGGGGAGCCGAGCACGATGAACCCCCAGCGCATTCGCTCCCACAGAATCAAGGTGCGGCGACGGCGCTCCCGGTCGCCTTTGAAGCGAGTAATCGTAAGACCACTGCGCGAGCTCTTGGCCGCCCTCACCGGGATCCCGGCCATGCTGCGCCGCCATTCCCTGCTGCTGCTCGGCCTCGGCGGCGGCGGTCTCTGGCTGGCCTGGCCCTCGATCGCCCCTCTCCTAAGCCCCCTCCACAGCGGTCGCACCGCCTCCTCTCCACCACCGATGCAGGTGATCTCGGTGTTCGTGGAGGATCCCGAACGCACGGTGATGGCCCTGGCGCTCTGGAAGGAGAGACCCGGCTCGCTGCTGGTTCTCCAGGGCCGACCCTCCAGTCAGGCGGTGAATATCCAGCAACTCATGCAGCGGGGGAAATGGCCGAGCGACGAAGGCCGGATCGTCCGCCTCGAACCAGGCTGTGACACCGTGGGTCAGGTGGATGCCCTGGCCCGCCTGCTGGAGCCGATGCGCCGCCGGGGGAATCTCACCATGATCACCAGCCCCGCCCACCTCGAGCGGACCCTGGCCATCGCCCGGATCGTGATCGGGCCCCTGGGCTGGACGGTGTCGGGGCAGGCGGCGATCACCGGCGACAACCGGCCTGAGAGCCGCTGGCGCACCTGGCGCGACCAGGCCCGGGCCCATCTGCTGCGCCTCACCGGCCTCACCGGCAGCCGGCCCGACAGCACCTGCGACTAAAGCCCGCCAACCCCGCTCAGGGCTATCAGGGTGCTCTGCAAGAACCCCTCTTGAGCTCCGATCCCGATGCAGCAGGGCGAACCTGCTGCAGGACTCACTCCACCTTCACCACATCAACGCTGCTGCCCAACCGCTTGAGTTCGCTGGCGGCCCGCAGCGCCGCCTCGTGGGTATGGAAGAGATAAGCGGACGCCATATCAGCCACATCCTTGAGGCTCTGGTCCCGCTGATCGATGGCCAGGAACTGGCCCGAGCCAAGCCGCTGCAGCACATAGCGCTCGGGCTGCGTGCAGTCCATCGGATGGGCGGGATCAATCTCAGGAGCCCAGAAATGCATCGCGCGTGGCACCACAGGGAACGGCTGGCGGTTAGGGAATGAATCCACTTCAGGGGAGATCGGAATCCACGGGCCGGTGGTGCACCTCAGCCCACTGAACCAACTGCTGCGCCTCCCAGAGGTTGTCAGCCCGGCGGCAGTGGCTGCGGGCGTCGCACACCTGATAGCGGCCATCGGAGGTGGGCTCGATGGTGGATCCGGCTGGCGTGGTGATCGTCTCCGCATCCTGGCGGCCGAAAGGGCTGGGACTGCCGTTCAGGATCTGGGCCATCATTCATTTCCCTCTCCATCCACACCTACTCCCACACCGGACCGCTGGAGCGAAGGGCGCAACCTGCTGTAAGCCATCGCGGCAACCTGAGCCGATGGCACCAAGGTGCTCGCCGCGATCACCACGGAAAGATCAGCCCCGGTGAGCACCGAAATCGTCTTAGTAGCCGGCATAGGGATCGAATTCATTCCAGCCCGGGCTGGCGTTGGCGAACAGGCCGAAGCGGGCCGCCTCGTCGTCCGCCAAGGTGTTACCGGTGGGCACGGTGTCGCAGGTGATGGCGCCGTCGGCGGCGGTCACGCAGTTCTCAAAGTGCACCCCCGCCCGCAGGGGGGAAGCCGCGGCCAGCAGCAGCCCCAGCAGCGCCTTGGTGAATAGCCGAGCTTGGAATCCGCCCGGACGAAGGCCGTGGACCAAAAAGGCTGGTTGGGGCATGGCGCGGCCACGGCAGGCTCCCCAGTTCATCGCTCCAGAGCGCAGGGCGCAAGACACCTGCTGAAATGGTGACTTGATCCGTTGCCCGCAGCCGATGTACACCGACTGGACCGCCGTGATCCTGCTCCTGTTCACCGCAGTGCCCCTGGCGGCAGTGGTGGGCACCACCGTGTTCTTCATCCTGCGCGGGCAGCGGAAACCCTGAGGCCGAAGGAAGGAAACAGCAGTTCCTGCTGCACGGTGCGGTTCAGCTGCCCTTGGCCCAGGCACTCCAGACAGGTGCGGAACTGCTGGTCGCCCATGCGCAGGATGCCGCTACCACCGCAGTGGGGGCAGACGATCGGAATGGGGGCCTCCAGAGGCGCCGCAGGGGAGGCGAGGGCGGCGATGGGCGCCACCTTGGCCCCAATCGAGGACTGGGCCTCCCGAACGCCGCTGGCACCCGCCTCAACCGCCAGTTCGGCGCTGCGCTCTGACGTGAAGCTGGAAATCATGGGTTGAATCTCACCCTGTTTTGGTCTCCACACTGTGGCGGGTAAAGGGGGCTCTGATCCCAAAACTTTCCTTAAAAAGCGCGGCCCCCTGCCCCAGGGGATCTCACGCAACGCTCCAGATCCCCGAGCTGAAGCGTCTGCAGCAGCTCGACGGCCGACAGCCGACTGCCCGGCGGCACCAGCGCCAGGCTCGACGCCAGTTCACCGATCACAGCGGGGCCATCCAGGCCCCGGGCCCGGTAGCCCTCCAGCCCCTCGGAACCCTCCCGTTTGCTGAGCCTCTGGCCGCCCCCGTCGCGCCAGAGGGGAACGTGGCCATAAACGGGCGGAGTCCATCCCAGGGTCGCCATCACCGCCACCTGGGGGCCGGTGGACGACCAGAGATCCTCACCGCGCAGCACATCGCTGATGCCCAGGGCCAGCTCGTCCACCGCGGTGGCCAGGTGATAGGCGATCACCCCATCGGCCCGCCGCAGCACCGTGTCGCCCACCTCGGCAGGGCCATCGAGGCAACCGGGCCGGGAAAACCGCTCCCGCCACTCGATCCGCCCCGGCGGCAGCCACAGTCGCCAGCTAGGCAAACGGCCCTGCTGAGGGCCCCACGGACGGGGGCCCTGGCGGCAGAAGCCGGGATACACGTTCAGGGGGCCGTGGGGAGCCGAGATGTCAGCCAGCATCCGCCGACTGCAGCGGCAGGGGTAGAGGGCACCGCCGCGGCGCAGGGCCGAGAGCACGGTGGCGTAGAGCCCCCGGCGACGGCTCTGACGCAGCGGCGGGCCATCCCAGAGCAGCCCCAGCCAAGCCAGGTCAGCCAGCAGGGCATCCTCCGCCCCGGGTCGGTTGCGAGGGGCGTCGAGATCATCGATGCGCAATAACCATTCCCCTCCCTGTAGGCGGGCCTCGAGCCAGCCGAGCAGGGCGGTTCGCAGATTGCCGCGGTGCAGGGCACCGGTGGGGGAGGGTGCGAAGCGGCCGCGGTAGCCCCGGCCACGGCTCGCCACCCCTGCCTCGAGCAGGGCCGCGACATGGGCGGACAGCGGCAGCGGCGGCCCCGAGGGCACAGGGGCATCGCCGCAGGGTTCCGCCATGACTGGCCCGTTAAGAACTCCATGCTGGCCCCCGCTGGGTTGGACCGAACCCCCGCAGTGCGACTGGCCTCCAAAAAAAACGGCCCCTGAGGACCGTGGAACCGCATTCAGGTTGTTGGACGTTGGGCTCGGGCTCAGCCCTGCACTCGATCCTTGAACAGCTTGCCGGCGGTGAAGGCGGGAACGCGCTTGGCCGGGATCTTGATCTTGTCGCCGGTCTTGGGGTTGAGACCCTGACGAGCGGAACGCTCGCGGGGTTCAAAGGAGCCGAAGCCCAGGATCGACACTTTTTTGCCTTCCACTACGGAATCGATGATGGTTTCGATGGCGGCATCAACCACCAAAGAGACTTCGGTCTTGGTGAGTTCGGTGCGGGCCGCAACGAGATTAACGAGATCGGCTTTGTTCATGGTTCTTGTCAGGCCTCCGGATGGCGGTCGTGTCTTGGGGATCTTTGTCGAGATGGGGAGGCGAGTCGGAGATGGCCCGACCGCCAGGAATGAAGCGCGCCAATCGTATGGAGGTTGGAGCCAGGCTGCAACAAGGAAATCGGGGATTTCACGGCAGCCGGACAGCCCGGCGGTGGCATCCGGCCTCCCTCAGCCCCCCGCCAGCGGGTCGCTGGGCGCGCCGGGATCGGGCCGGAGGCTGGCCAGCAGGGCCGCGGCCCCGGTCACGATCCGACCGCCCCGCAGGGCTCCGAGGCCGGCTCCGCTGGCGATCCAGCCCGGGGAACCGGCCGGCAGCCAGCGGACCAGCCGCTCCACGCTGGCCACCTGGCGGGGCCAGTGAAACGTGTTGCGGCGTCGCAGCGGCGCCAGGGATCCGGGCCCCAGGGGCACCAGCAGGCGACCGCAAAACAGACCATCTCCCGCCGGGCCAGGCCCCTGGGCGTGGAGCACGCAGGCCCCAGGACTGGGCCCCGGGGTCCAGAGCAGACGGACCCCTGGGGCGAGCTCCCATTCGCTGGCAAAGGTGAGCAGGGGATCCACCCCCGGCAGCAGGTAGGACTCCTGCTCCTGCACCACAACGGGCCAGCCGAGCTGCTCCTGCAGGCGCCGGCAACGGCCATGGCCATCACGACCGGTGAGCACGATCCGGCCCGCGCCTGCCGCGCCGGCGCGGCGCCCGCGCGAGGCCAGGAAGGCCAGATTGGCCTGGCTGAAGGCGGGGCAGTCGATCAGCAGATCCAGATCCGGCGTTTCCAGCAGCCAGGCACTACCCCCCTGGCTGTCCCGGTTGGGGGGGAAGAGCCAAAGGCCCGGCAGCACGGCGCTCGGTGGCCTGCCGGGCTCAATGGAAGGTCGGGGATCCATCCAGGCAGCATGCCCGGCCGGTACCCCCGCAGCCACTCCATCCCTGAACTCCCTCCCAGAACGGTCTTGCCACGCACCGACGACGCAGTACCTGGGGATTAGCGTTGCGCCAAAGCTCAATAGGCCCTTGCCGGCGTACCGGATCGGACAACCCTCGCCCCTGGGCGCCTCGATCACCCCGGCCGGTGTGAATTTCTCGGTGGTGGCCCCCCTGGCCACCCGGGTGGAGCTGCTGCTCTTCGCCGATGGAGGCGCCACTGAACCCAAGCAGGTGATCGAGCTGGACGGGCGGCACCGTTCCGGCGACCACTGGCATGTGGAGGTGGAGGGGGTCGGCCTGGGCTGCTGCTACGGCTACCGGGTGTTCGGCCCCCTCCAGAGCGGCAGCCACGGCTTCAACCCCTCCAAGGTGCTGCTCGATCCCTGTGCCCGGGCGATCGGCGGCTGGGATGGGTATGAACGGGGCGCGGCGGTGGGGGCCATACCCAACACCGCCTGCTGCCTCAAGGGCGTGGTGACCGAGCGGGATCGGTTCGATTTCGCCGCAGCCCCCCGCCCCCGCCACCGCTGGCAGCACAGCGTGATCTACGAACTGCACGTGGGTGGCTTCACCCAGGGCCCCCACTGCCCGGTTCCGGAGGATCGCCAGGGCACCCTGTTGGGCATGATCACGGTGCTACCCCAGCTGCGCGATCTGGGCATCACGGCGATCGAACTGCTGCCGGTGATGGCCTTCGATCCCCAGGACGCGCCGGCCGGCCGCTACAACCACTGGGGCTACAGCCCGATCAGCTGGATGGCTCCCCATCCGGGCTACCTCGTGGATACCGACCCGTTGGCGGCCCGCCGAGAGGTGCGCCAGCTCGTGGAGGCCTGCCACCGGGAGGGACTGGAGGTGATCCTCGATGTGGTGTACAACCACACCAGCGAGGGCAATCAGAACGGCCCCACCCTGAGCTGGCGGGGCTTCGCCGATTCCCTCTACTACCACCAGAACGCCCGCGGCGACTACCTGGACGTGAGCGGCTGCGGCAACAGCATCGCCGCCAACCGGCCGCTGGTGCGACACCTCATCCTCGAATCGCTGCGCTGCTGGGCGGTGGAGCTGGGCATTGATGGCTTCCGCTTCGACCTGGGCATCGCCCTCAGCCGCGGCGAGGAGCTGGCCCCGCTGGACATGCCGCCCCTGTTCGAGGCGATGGAGGCCGATCCCGACCTGGCCGATCTGAAGCTGATCAGCGAACCTTGGGACTGCGGCGGCCTCTATCGCCTCGCCGATTTCCCCGCCCGCCGGGTGGCCGGCTGGAACGGCCGCTTCCGCGACGACCTGCGCCGCTTTTGGAAGGGTGATGACAAAACGGTGTGGCCCCTGAGCCAGCGGCTGGCCGGCAACCCCGATCTGTTCGGGGGCCAGGCGGCACCGCTAGGCCGCACGATCACCTTCCTCACCGCCCACGACGGCTTCACCCTGGCCGATCTGGTGAGCTACGACCGCAAGCACAACCTGGCCAACGGCGAAAACGACCGCGACGGCGACAACCACAACAACAGCTGGAACCACGGCGCGGAGGGGCCCAGCAGCGACCCGGCCGTGAATGCCCTGCGCAACCGGCAGATCCGCAACCTTCTGGCCAGCCTGCTGCTGGCGCCGGGGGTGCCGATGCTGCTGATGGGGGATGAGGTGCGGCGCAGCCAGGGGGGCAACAACAACACTTGGTGCCAGAACAATCCCCTGGGCTGGATGCACTGGCAACCCGACGACGACGACCTCGCCCTGCGACGCTTCCTGCAGCGCCTGCTCGCCCTGCGGCGGCAGCTCGCCCCCCTGCTCAACCCCGAACTTCCCTTCGGGGATGGTCAACTGCGCCGGGCCGGCGATGGGGGACCGCCCTGGCACCAGTGGCATGGTGTGGAGCTGGGCCAGCCCGACTGGGCCAGCTGGTCCCACTGCCTGGCCTGGAGCCTCCAGGACCCGATGCAAGGCGCGCTGCTCTGGTGCGGTCTGAACGCCTACTACCAACCCATGACCTTCTCTCTCCCCCACTGCGCCACGGGCTGGCACCAGGTGATCAACACGGCGCTGTCTGAAGAGGAGGATCTGCCAGACCAGCCTCAGCCCTTCCATGGGGCCCAGGCTTCCCTGGAGAGCCGCAGCCTGGTGTTGCTGGTGGCTCAGCCGCTGCTGGGGTGATGGGTATGGCTGAACTCCCGCACTTCAACCCTGTCGCTACGGCCGTACCTGGCGATGCGCTGTTGGAGCTTGCTCGCTTCCTCATCGGTGCGCGTGCAGGCGAAGCCATAGCGGGCTCGCACCCGCTCAGAGGCTTCGCTTAAGGCCGCAAGGCCCCTCTGCTCCAGTTCAGCAATGGTGAGCGTTTGACCGGGCTTCAGAAACTCGTAGACGATGGTGGATGGGGAATAGAAACGGCTGGCTTCTCCATCAGGCCAGTGGAGCTCCAGCAACACTTCAGGCATGGCTCATGACGCGAAGAACGCAGCGGTTAAGGGCTCGCCACTGCGCCGAATCCGGTGAGCGATGTTGTGCCGTCCCAGAGTTGTTGTGTTTGCTCGTTACGCCGCAGCTCCACCCCGCGGCAATCGGCCTCAAAGCTGCCGATCGATGCGCAGATCAGGCTGGGGTGGCCTGAAACCATTTTTTGCAGTGAGTTCAATTCACCGGAGCACACCGCCAGCAGAAAACCGAAGCTGGGAAAGCAGCTGAGCCAGGCGAGTTCATCAATCTCCGGTGGGCGTGGGATGGCATCGAGATCAATCGTGATCCCCAAACCACAGGCCTCAGCGAACATCGCCGCCGTGCCCACAAGGCCGCCCATGCTGATGTCCTTAGCGGCGCGGGCGATTCCTGCTTGGGCGAGCCTGGGCAAGAGGGCCAACTGGGATTGCAGCCGCGAAGGTTCCGCCGCGGTTGCCGCATCCCAGAACGGATAGTGCCGGTAAAAGCTGCCGTAGCCATCGATCAGCAGCACCAGAAGATCCCCGCTCTGAGCAGCTCTCGCCGACAACACAGGCCCTTCGGCAACGCCGAGCACGGCGACGGAGAGGGCTGTGTAGGGGCTTTGGCTATTGGTGTGGCCCCCCACCATCGGGATCGAGAACTTGTCACAAGCGAAGCGCATGCCAGCAAGAAGTGGTGCCACCGCCTGCTCTCCCGCACTCCAAACGCTATTCACCAGCGCCAGGGGGCGTCCGCCCATGGCTGCGATATCACTGAGGTTGACCAGCACACCGCTCCAGCCGGCAAACCAGGGGTCGTCATTCACAAGATCAGGATGCATTCCTTCGCAGGCGAATAGTAAAGAACCGCTTTGGGCAGGCACCACGGCAGCGTCGTCACCGAGACGACTAACCACTCCAAGTTCAGAGAAGGGGTGATGGCCAAAGACAGCTGCTGGAGCCTGAATGTCGCGTTTGGCATGCAACCCATTCAACGATCTCAGCCGTTCAACAAGGGCCGTTAAGTCTGGGGCAATCATGCCAGTTTCAGCTCGTGGGGTCGTCGTTCCAGGGCTGGCAGGTAATAGCTGAGATCAGCCTCCATCAGGTGATGACGGATGCCCTTGATCTCCAATTCGTCAATGGATGACCAATGCAGGCGTTGGAAGAAACGAACGTTCTGAATCTGCACGGTGGCCAGGAAGCGGTCGCAACCCCAGCCATTGGCCGTGGTGACCGCCTTCCAGATCAAGCCTTTACCGATCTGGTTATGTCGGCGGAATTCAGCATGAACGCCGAGGCGGCCCCCATACCAGATCCTGGGTTGCTGCTCAACGATGCGCACGACACCGACAACTTGGCCGCCATGGCTTGAGCCATGGTGAATCGCTGTGATCGGGTAGGCACCATCGTCCAGCTCATCGCGGTCGGTGGCTTCAAACAGGTGTTGTTCTTCGCAGAAGATCGCGCTGCGCAACTCCCAGTAGCCGTTGATCAGCGATGAATTCGGCCTCAGCAAATGAAAGGTGAAGCGATCCGAGCTAGCCGTGGGTGAAAGGCGGAAGTCGTCAGCGTCGATACCAATACCCCAGCGCACCGACGGTGTGAACGATGCCGGTGAGGAGCTGTGGCTGCGGCCGATGTCATGGCTGCTGGGATCGATGAAAAACATGATCTCAATGCTCGGTTTCAAACAGGGACAGCGCCGAACAAGCCCCGCATTTGGCACAACCGGCCGCCATCGCCTCGGCGCTGATATCTGAATCGCGCAGACCGGCGGCAACGGCGGTATAAACCTGCACCATGAAGTCGGTGGAGGGAGCTGGATGCTGTTCCAGGGGAGTGCCGGAAATCGGCACAAAGGGCACCACAAAGGGATAAACGCCAAGCCCGATCAACTTGTCGCTGCACTGGATCAGCGATTCGGCGCTATCCCCAAGACCGGCCAACAGGTAGGTGGACACCTGGCCGCGACCAAAGACCGCCACGGCCTGTTCAAAGGCTGTGTAGTACTGCTCAAGGGAGATCTCAGATTTGCCTGGCAGGATGCGGCGACGCACATCTGGTTCGATCACCTCCAGGTGCATGCCGAGGCTTGCGATACCAGCCTGCTTCATCCGCTCAAACCAGATCGGATCCTCGGGAGGTTCACATTGAGCTTGGATCGGGATGGCAACCCGCCGTTTCACAGCTGCGGCGGTTTCGGCCATGACACGGGCGCCACGGTCATCGCTGTTCGGTGTTCCCGTGGTCATCACCAACTGCTTGACCCCATCGAGGCGCACAGCGGCTTCAGCCACTTCCGCCACCTGGTCAGGCGTCTTGCGCACCAAGGTGCGCGCGTCTTCCAACGACTGCTCAATGGCGCAGAACTGGCAGGAGTCGCTTCGGTCGCGGAAGCGAATACAGGTTTGCAGCAGCGTTGTGGCCAGCACGTCCCGCCCGTGGAGCAGGGCGATCGATCGGTAAGGGATACCATCGGCGGTGCTGAGGCTGTAGAAGGCCGGCTCCGCTGTAACCCCCACGCTGCTCAAGGCGTCGCCCTCCTTCGTGGCTAGCGCCACGGCTCCTGAGGCATCGGATTCGAGGCTGTAGGGAGAGGCCTTGGAGGCCGAGTTGTACACAGGCACCATCACCGTGGCGCCATCGATCGTGAGGGCGCGGTGATCAGAGGGGCCGGCTCCTCCCCGCCGGCCGCGGTTGCCTGGCAGAGCATGGTCGGCAACACCATGGACCTGCAGTTCCGTGACCAGACGTCCAAGCTCAGACATCAATCAACTCCTGGCTGAGGGCGATCCATTGCGGGGATTCGAGTGTTTCCGGTGGGCTGCCCATGACACTCATCTGGGTGGCCGGCGTGGAATTGATGCGAAGTCCGAGTAAATCCGGCCGGCTGTAATGGCCCACGCTATCCATCATGCGTTTGCGCTTAGTGATTAACGAACGATCGAGTTCGGCGATGGCCAAACCTTCGCCCTCTGGCAGGGGGCCAGCCAGATAACGGCCCTCTGGACTAATCACGGCCGTATGGCAGCCACCTTGGAAGGCCTTGTGCAAAGAGGCATCCGGTGTAATGGCGGCGTAGTCCTCGGGGTCGAGCCAGGCGGTGGAACAGATCACGAAGCATCCCGCTTCCAGGGCGTGATGGCGCATGGTGACCGCTGTCTGCTCGCTGAAAATCTGACCCACCAGCGAGCCGGGAAACTGGGCGCAGTGGATCTCCTCACCCTGGGCCATCAGGGCGAAGCGGGCCAAGGGGTTGTAGTGCTCCCAGCAGGCCAGGGAGCCAATCTTGCCAAGGCTGGTGTCCACAACTTTGAGACCCGAACCATCACCCTGACCCCACACCATGCGCTCGTGGTATGTGGGGGTAATCTTGCGGCGTTTGAGAATGATCTCGCCACCGCTATCGATTAAGAGCTGGGTATTATAAAGGCTGCCCCCATCCCGTTCGTTGATCCCGAGCAGCACATGCAGGCCATGTTGGCGAGCCGCCGCCGCAATCAAATCGATGGCTGGACCTGGAACGGTGACTGCCTGCTCGTAGAGCGCCAGATGGGAGCGCCCCATCAAGACAGCTGGCTCCACAAAGGAGAAGTAGGGGTAGTAGGGCAGGAATGTTTCAGGGAAAACAATCAGCTCCACGCCCTGCTCGGCGGCCTCCGCCATGGCCGAAAGCACCCGCTGAACAGAGCCCTCGAGACTGAACAGAACCGGGCGGATCTGGGCTGCAGCAACCTTGATCGTGGTGGCCATGACGGCAAAGGTCCTGGTTTGATCAGAGGGTCCAGGTATCGAGGATGAAGGCACCCTCCTTGCGGTGCATCAGCACGATGTCGAGAACATCGAGTGGATTGACCGGACGAATTCCGGGCATCAATGCCCCTTCACCGTGGCCGTAGAGAGCTTGGAGGGCAAAACGGCAGGCATACACCTTGCCGCCCTGATCCATGAATTTCTGCAGGCGTGCATTGAAGTTGAGATGGCCATCGAAGGCCGCATCGCCAAGCTTTGGGAAGCCCCGTTGCACACCGAGGGTGACCCCCGGGCCGTAGAGCAGAACTGAGGTTTCAAAACCTTTGTTGATCAGTCGGCTGGCCTGAAGCAGATTCACTAGGCCGATGGAGCCCTCGAAGGCAACTGTATGAAAGGTGATCAGGGCTTTTTCACCAGGCTCAGCTTTGACATCGGGAAAGACCTTCTCCTCATAGTCAACGAGAAAATCGCCTGGCTGATTGGAAGGACGGCTGACAGCAGGCATGAACGTTGGGGAGATCAGATGCGAGCGAAGCATCGCCCTGCCACAGCATCAAGAAATGTCGCCAATGCGACCAAAGTGGTGCCGTCGATGCGGCCGATTCGCCAGCCGGCGCTTCTGTGCGATTGACTACAAATCCAACGCGACGGGCCAACGATTATGGATGGTTATCTTGGTCAGTCTCCTGTGAATGGATCCTCCCAGGTTCAGCAACGCCATGTGGTTGTGGTGGGGGGAGGGCAGGCAGGGCTCTCGGTAGCCCATGCGCTGCAGAAGCGCGGCATCCGCCCTTTGGTGCTAGAAAAAAACAGAATTGGCTACGCCTGGGACCAGCAGCGGTGGGATTCGTTCTGCCTGGTGACCCCGAACTGGCAATGTCACCTGCCCGATTTCGCTTACGACGGATCTGAGCCTGAAGGGTTCATGGTGAAATCGGAGATCGTCTCCTACCTGCAGCGCTTTGCGGGTTTTGTTGGAGCCGAGCTGCGAGAGGGAGTCGCCGTTCAGCGGCTGGTCCACAACGGGCCTGGTTATCGGTTGCTCACGAGCGAGGGTGAGATTCTTGCCGACCATGTTGTGGTGGCGACGGGTGCTTACCACATCCCCCGCCGGCATGCTGAATCGCCCCGTCTTGCCGCCTCAACGCTTCAGTTGGATGCCCGTGACTATCGCAACGCCGCTTGCTTGCCTGAAGGTCCTGTTCTTGTGGTGGGCAGTGGTCAATCAGGTGCTCAGATCGCTGAGGATCTTTTTCTTGACGGACGTGAAGTGCATTTGAGTGTTGGCTCGGCGCCCCGATCACCCAGGCGTTATCGCGGCAAGGACGTGGTGGATTGGCTCGATCGCATGGGCTATTACTCAATGCCGATTGCGGATCATCCAGATCCGCGCGCTGTGCGCTCGAAAACCAATCACTATCTCACTGGCCGTGATGGAGGGCGTGAAATTGACCTGCGTGCCCGTGCTCTTGAAGGCATGCATCTGCATGGACGGCTGCAGTCCATCACGGCGGATCGCATCAGCTTCGCTGATGATCTAGCGACCAATCTCGATCAGGCCGATGCGGTGTATTGCCGAATCCGCAGCAGCATTGACAACTGGATTGCCAAGGAGGGGCTTGAAGCAGAGCAAGAGGTCCCCTATTCGCCCTGTTGGCAACCGGGCCCTGGTAAGGATCCTGGCCTTGATCTCACCACCCGACCTCTAGCAGCGGTGATCTGGTGCAGCGGCTATCGCAGTGATTTCAGTTGGATTGATATTCCTGTGTTCGATGGTTCCGGCCAACCAGCCCACGACCGTGGCCTGACCCAGAGCCCAGGCCTCTATTTTCTTGGCTTGCCCTGGCTGCACACCTGGGGTTCAGGCCGGTTCTGCGGTGTCGCCAACGACGCCGACTATCTGGCCAGCATGATCAGCCAGCGTCTGCAGGGGCGCGATGCCAGCCAGGAGCGCCTGGAGTGCACCGCGTTGCTGGGTTCCTGAGGCTGAGAAAGGCAGAGATCGCTCATGGAGCCTCGACGAGATCCTGCAGCAGGGGAAACAGCCTGGGCGCCCCCAGGATCAGGAACCAGGCGACGGCAAAGGCACCGGCCGCCACCCATTCCTGCCGGAGCAGGGCCACAACCGCGATCGTGCTGGCGCTAACGCGCACAGCCCGAACAGCAAAGCGGATCAGGGCCACCGGATCAAACCTTCAACCCTGGCAGCGGGCAGAGCAGTTGCATCGGTTGGCGGATGGTGCGCCAGTCGCCGTTGCTGGTGCTCACCTCAAGACCGATGGAAGCCTGACCGGCCTCAGGCTCGAGACCATCCAGCCAGCCGATGGCCTCCCCGATCGCCTCCTCGATCGATTCATAGCGACCATCGAGGTGGGGATGGGGCTGGAAGACAGCATCAATCAGCCGGTAGGCCCGATTCGCCTGGTGGCGAGACAGAAGCCGTGGGCCGTTCAGGGGTGCCATCACTGGAACAGCTTGGACCATGATTTTGCTCTTGTGACGGATCAACGATTGTCACCCTGGATACCAGGGACCATGGGATGGGAGCCGATCAGCAGATCAGCGGCATCCGCGCAGCAGTGAGTGGTCTGCTTCCCATGGGCTGGTCCCCCAGCGGCAGGAAGGGGTTCGCGAGCGTGTGGAGGAGGCGAGCCAGGGGAACAGGTGCTTCAAGGATGCAGATTCCCCGGCCAGGTCTTCAGGATCGCCTGCAGCTTGCCGGTCATTGACCGGGGCTGCGAAGGGTGATCAGGCTGTTGTGCCAGCCGCCTGGAAGCGGCGGTTCACCTCGTTCCAGTTCAGCAGGGGCCACCAGGCCTGGATGTAATCGGGCCGGCGATTCTGGTACTTGAGGTAGTAGGCGTGCTCCCAAACGTCGAGGCCAAGCAGCGGCGTCCCCCGCTCGAGGCCGGCCAGATCCATCAGCGGGTTGTCCTGGTTGGCGGTGCTGGTGATCGCCAGGCTGCCATCGGGCCGGCGGATCAACCAGGCCCAGCCGGAGCCAAAGCGGGCCGCCGCCGTCTGGCCGAACTGCTGTTGCAGCGCCTCCAGCGACCCGAAGCTGGCGTTGATCGCCGCCAGCAGCTCGGGGGAAGGGGTGCCCCCCTGGCCCAACGGTGCCATCACCGCCCAGAACTGGCTGTGGTTCCAGTGGCCGCCGCCGTTGTTGCGCACCGCCTCCGGGAAGCGGGAGATCCGGCCCTGCAAGGCCTCCAGGCTGAGGTCGGCGAGCGCCGGGTTGGCCTTGATCTGAGCATTGAGATTGGCCACGTAGGCGCCGTGGTGGCGGTCGTGGTGGATCGTCATCGTGGCGGCATCAATGGCCGGCTCCAGGGCCTCGGCGGCGTAGGGCAGCGGCGGCAGGACGAAATCAGCCCAGGCGGGCAGGGCGGTGGCCAGCAGCAAGATCATGGCCGCCGCAAGGCCGATCAGGCGACGGGAGGGGAACGACAAGAGCATCGGAATGATTAAAGCGGGCGGCGGGAATCGAACCCGCATCATCAGCCTGGAAGGCTGATCAACAAATCGCCAAAAGTTTAGGCCTCAAAAGACTTCTCAACAGCGGGAAGGAACAGGCCAGTCGCGCAAGCAGCCCCTGAGACCGGAGCGGGACGCGATCGAAGGGCCGGCCTGGAGCATGGTCTGGCGAGACTGAACGATGGCTTGCCGATCGGCTGCCGGGGCCCACGTCAGGTGGAGTTCCGGCGCAGCCAGAACTGGATCGGCGGCACCAGAGCGGGGAATGCGCACTTCGTTCCGCCGCCGCCGGGGCACCTTGAGGACTGCATGACGCAGCTGGAGCCGTTCATCCATGGCGGCCGCCTGGGCCGGCTGCTGATCGTGCTGATGCTGATCGAGTCTGGTGTGCGCCAGCAGCCGTTGCTTTACATGAGCCTGTTCTTCAAGCAGCACCGCAGCTGCTACTACGAGCTGCTGGATCTCGTTCGCCCGCAGGAAGACTGGGAAGCCTGGCTCGCGTGGGGCCTTGCGCAAGCGGCCACTCACCAGCACCCAGCAGCTCATGGAGTTGAGCGGCCTCAGCTTCCCCACCGCCAGCAAGGTGATCGAAACCATCGAGGCGGTGGGCATCGCCCGGGAAATCACAGGCGGGCGGCGCAATTGGCTGTTCGCCTACGACGCCTACCTGGCGATCCTAGGCGAATGCACGGAGCCGCTCTGATCTGTATTGAGCTAAGCCGTAGTGTTTCTGCCGGTATTGCCACCAATCATTCCAATAGGACCTCCAGGCTAACAGCCTTCTTTATGAAAAGGCCAGGGCCACATGGGCCAGTAGGAAAACGAAAACGGTTGGTCCCGACGCGAGGATCATGCCCACAATCAACAGATTGACACGATCTCAACCCGAAAGAGCAGCAGGCAATTGCCGCTAGAATAGTTAGCCTGATCACTGAGTATGGTTTATTCCCATTTCGTCAAAGCCTATTGGTTAGGATCGTTGGAGGCATAATCGGCACCAAAGTTCTTCTGCTGAAAAGCTATAATTGATGCTCCCAGAAAGCTTGTCGCGGTTGGATGAGCATGGCCGATCAGCGGTAACGAAGACGGTGAATAGGCTCCCAAATCCTTGTTCTTATCGCACATGCAGAGGGGCTTGCAAGTGTGGTATACTGATAGGGATTTCCGCACAGCCGCTGGGATTGATGAACATCGCGCGCCCTGCCAGGTGACACCAAGCCACTAGCACTTATTTGAATCTCGCATCTTTCACAATGAGCACTCTGCAGGATGAAATGGCCGCGTTAAATCATCGGCTAGATCATAAGCTAGATACCCTGAGAAGATTACGGCGGCTTCACAAAACAATTGCACTGTATCTCGCTTACGTGTGGTGGCTCTGCCTTGCTGCATCGATCGGGCTTCTATTTTTTCATCAACAGACATTAAGAGCAAACGGCAGCCTGTTCATTACCATTTTCCTTTCTGTCACACCGCCACTTATTTACTGCTGTGTCATGCGCGACATTTATCACGAACAGCTGGACAAGGGGCAAGCATTAAAAAGGAATCTTTATTCGTCTTTCTTGAATGACGAAGCAAACCGTAGCAAAGTAATTAATTATCGCGATCAATTGGAAGAGATAAATTGGTAAGCTGGGACTAAAGCCATCAAGGGCGAGCGCAGGAAGATCCACTTCAAGGTCCCGCTTATAGGATTTAAAAAGTATCCGAAAGATTATCGCCGGTTCATTCTGCTGTGGAGAACAGAGATTAAAATACCCAGATTGAGAACGCCCAGCGAAGAAGCTATATAACTGATTATCCTTGCCCCGGAAGTTGTTTTCTCTTTCTCAATTGGCTCACCAGATATTATTGCCTTGAAAGTATCATAAAAAGCGCCGTCATTCAGAGCAAATGAATCATTTCGCCTGCTATTCTCAGGATCTCCGCTGCCGGCTAACGTTGATACATATACCCGTTGCTCAAAGCAGTGTGCAGCCCAGAATACAGCAATAAGTATAGCAATTGAGAGAAAGAAGTTAGCGGTTGATCGCAATACAAATACAATGTACCAGCGGAACGGCCAAATCAATGGCGCGAATAGAGGTCTTGTTTTGAAATCATAGCGCACGGAGATCTGGCGATGCAGATCACGTAGTTCCTGCTGGCATAGCTCAGCTTCTTCGTATTCTCCATATTCAACAAGGATACTCGAGAGCTTGCTAAGGATTTGAGCTTCCGCGTTGAGCATGAAATCACGGCGGCGATTGTGGTGCAACCAGAAGCTCATTCCAGCAAGGTTGGCCTTGACATCAGCAAGCCGCTCTTTCAAGTTCAAATGATATTGCACACCAGGGAACTGGCATTCGGCAATCACTTCAAACGCATGTTTCAGCAATAGAGCCTCGACCGAGACTGTCGGAGTGCGACAGCCGAGGAGCTCAAGAGCTTGCGTGGCTAGAACCGCGCCCCTCAGGGCTTCGGTGGCCGTGTTGCACTCTCTGACCAAGACATTGGCCCGATCGATGAGGCACTCGGCAAGGTGCAGGAGGCGCCCGGGTGAGCTGTGGCCTTCATCCACGTTCTGCGTCACAGCGGTATCACTAATGTCCGGTGGCCAGAAAAAACCGGGGGCCAGGCCTTGATACTTCCTTCGCAGGCTTGGCCTCCAGGCCTGCTCTCCAGAGCTGTTCCAATCCCGATCAAGGCCAAGTTCCTTCCAAAGGGAAAAGATGCCGGATGCGGGCTTGAACGCGATTTGCTGCTTCTGTTTGAGGGGATGGCCAGTGGCGCCTATTTCTTGTTTTCGCAACTGTGCCAACCAATTGTTCCGGCGATCCACCAAGACGCCGGCTTGATGCTGATGCCCCACGGTGAGAAAACGACGCAATGGTGGGGCTTGCAGACGTAGAGCCGGGAGTAGCTCGGAGCGCCTGCGCAGGTCGCTGGTGGCAGGATCGTTCTGATCGGGATAACTCAAAAACCAGTCTTCCAACGAGAGGGCAAAGAATGAATTGTGAATCAGTGCGTCATCTCTCGGGCTGGCCTTGGGATCCAGACGGCCGCCAGAGCCCAACAGGTTTTCGGCCTCTCTCCAAAACGCGATCGCGCAGACTCGAAAGCCGTGCCGATAGGCCATGTATGCCTGCAACCAACGATAACCCTCCTCCTCATCCAACACCGTGGCTAAAGCCCTGCGAGCGGGGACGCTGCCCACGCTGCGCAACGAGCGCCGATTGAAATGCTTGTCTTGATTTTCCTCTTCAGTCATGCAGGTCAGTACATGCTGGCGGAGCCCGTAGCCGTCAAAGAGGGGGGTGCCGCGAGGCTCGAAAAGACTATCAATTCCGTGTAACGCCTGAAAGGAATCCCAGCGATGAAGCGGCTCCTGATTCGCCCGATCCCGCTGGTCATCACGGGGGCGACCGGTAAGTACAAGGAAATGCCAGCGCACTTCAGGAAAGGCCAACACCAGCATGGCCACCAATGTTGGCCAACCATTGGCCTTAAGGGGATTCATCAACATTGGGTTAATCTCATCCACCATCACGGTGAGGATGCGCCCTCCCTTGAGAGCCGTTACCAGGAAATCAGCCGCACGATCAAATTGTTCACCTGCTCGAAGGCCATAGCGGACGGCAACCCATTCCTCCAATCTCCCATCGCCGGATTCATCCCAGAGATTCCTGTCGCGAAGCTGCTGCTTCACCGGGGCGAACAGCTCGAGGCTGGTATGGGACTGGCGCAGGATGGCGAGGCGGGGCATGGTGTGCAAGCGGGTTCAGGAGTGAGGCCGCATACCCCAAACATCTTTCATCAACGCCTTAGTGGTTGCGGTGGCTTCATCCTCAGCAGCGTTGACAAAGGCTTGCAATGCACGCCTCAGCCGCATCAAATGCACATTGCCATGGGTGAGCTTGTCTTGATCCTGTAGAAGATAATTGATGCTCACCACAGTCCAGCCTAGGTGGCGATAAGCTTCTCGCATTCTGCCGCTGAATCGCTCCTTCCTATCGGCCATCGCCATCAGACCGGAGTGTTGGCAAAGATCAATTGCATACCGGAGTATTTCAGGCCATCCGCTGGCCTCTTCCCGAGTCGTCTTTGGAAAGCTGTCCAGTAGATAACGTGCTGCCATTACGGAGGGTAGTGCCACTTGGGCCTGTTCAAAACGCTGCTGTATGGTTTGAGTTCCTGTGGCAAGCACCTTGGCTTGTTTCAACAGGTTGAGGCAGTGACGAAATGAAGCTTCATTGCGTTGCCGCACCTGCTCTTTGAGCTGGAGGAATTCCGCAGTCCAGGGTTGGAGCATGGATCGGCTGAACGGTAGCGGAGGGTGAGCGGAGTCGCTGCTCAGTCGTGCCTTGTCTACATCGGCGAGCCTCACATAGGATCGCCAGCGCTGCTGCAATTCCTCCATGCTGATGTCCCGTCCGTAGTGGCACCACACATTCCACTGCCAACGGCTGGCGTTGGAGAAGGTTTCTGGAAGAGACAAATTCCCATGGTCAACGGGCAAAAACAAGATGCAGATTTCTGGCTCGCTAGGGATATGGCGTGGCTCTCCTGATTCTGGACTGAGGGAGCTGCTATTCCAGACCAGATGGCTACAGGATTCAGAATGCCATTCGCCGCGATCAGACTCCTGTTCCAAAATCAACCATCGATCTACGAGAGTTGCCATCAGCTAGGGTGGTAATAAGAAAACTCAGTCCAATTCAAGCTTTCTGCCAACCGAGCCCAGCAGGCCTCGCACAAGCGAAAACTTGTTGCGAGCGGTCAGCAACCCTGAACTCACCTGCCCGAATTCGATGAAGGGCAAGTGCTCGCCCAGCCAACTGCTTTTGCGGCCACGCCCGGAGGTGCGAATGATCATGGGTGCGAGCTCATAGAGGGCTTGGAGCTGTTTCCCATGGGCGTCCCTTTGCGCATCGGTGAGGTCGACCCATTCCACTTGTTGCGCAGTGAGGATGTCCATAGCGCCCTCATGAATTAGGATAACATCGGGCTTAATTTTAAGAGATTCAAATGATCCCCCATCGCTGCTTATCGCGCATGGAGTGATTAGGTTTATCTTGCTATCTGATTGACCATTTATCGCAAAAGTTATTCCTTCACCATTTAACAAATCTTCTTTCCTTTGATCTGCTCGATTCGCACGGCCTAACTTCATACTCTTTTCCAATCGCTTTTTGTGCACTAAAGTGTAGTGGCCTACCTCTTCCTTAGCTCCGTGATGCCTGAATCGAAAAACAGGAAAAATGCCAGCCTTCTGGTGCTCTAGTAAATCTTCAGCAAAGCGATCATTGGCATGATCGCTGCCGGCCCCCTCCACCAGGCTCCAAGCCAAACGCTCATCAACCACTCCCACATCGGTGAGTGAGGCCTCCAGGAGTGAATAAATAAAGAAACGGAACATAAACTTCTCTTTTGGCGGCCGACTAAGCATCCGAAATAGATCCGGAGACACAGCCCCAGACAACTTTTGATAGAAGCGTGTTGACCTCTCCAAGGTCGTTGCTTTCTCAACTTCGTATGCTTCTGGAAAGCAATTCCCGTGATTATCAAACAACAAGGCTTTCTTAGAATTCCTATCCATATTTCGCTCGGCGTTCCAATACTGTTGTGCTGGAGACACGACGCTTGCTTTACTATCTTTCGACTTTGTATCAAAGGGTTTATAAACCTGCTGAATACTCTTTGTCGCAAAGCCTCTCTCACCTGCCGAATAAGAATGCACCATCAGGCGAAGGATATCAGTTTTTTCACTAAAGAATTCATCTGCATGCCTCCACTCTTGTTCCACCTGTTTAGTTTGCCGCTCAAGACCGATCCAAAGATGCCATTGCTGGCCATCTGGGGGTTTCTTCCAAGCACGTAACCACTCTCGATAAGCTGAGAGAATAACTTCTTTTTCTTCTGATTCTCTATTGGCGGATTTCATCTGGTTAAGTAATTGTGTATTCGAAATTTGCTTGGCTCCGCGAAGACGTTGATATTGGCGAGTTTCGTGCTCACCCCCATAAAATTCAGCGCCATCTTGGCTAACTATTAATATCCGATATGGGAGTGACTCTCTCTCTTTCACAAGGAGTTCTAATCTATTGCCAGACTTTAGCCACTTCTCATCAATAATCAATAGAAAAGGTGGACGATCTGACATCTTTTTGAAGTCAGAAGAACAGAAAACAAGACCTGTTGCTGAAGAGCATACAAGATCAGTAAGGCAACCAAGAAGCAAAGGCATATTAAGTGTTAGGTTATATGCTAACTGAGGCTTATCAGTGGTCAGCTTATCAGGGTAAAACTCTGTTGTCCAGAGATTGATTGTTTTGGCAATCTCTGGCGCTTTCGCTGAAACATGATCCGGCCTTACGCCTGGATAAACAGATTCGTTGGAATTACAGAGTAGTTGAGCGCAAGCCTGCATCTCCAGCATGCCAAGACCTTCAGTCTGTGGCTCGCCATTATCCTTCAAAAAACCATTTTCCAACTTTTCTTGCAAATCAATCCACGGCTTCTTTTTGGGATCTAATGGGTCTACCGCCAAACTGTAATTATCGTAAATTCGAACCAAGTAATACGGCTTACCAGGGGCCGTACTATCGGCGGTGCGTTCCAAACTGACTGTAAGGCAGTACACATTCTTCATTCCTTGTCTCTGCTGGCTCTCCATTTGTTGCTTGTTTTGATTTCCTATGCCGTACTTTGCGCTATTTCGAATAATATTCTCCAGCAAGGAGTAAAAGGCATGAGCTGCGATCAAGCCACCAGGCAAGCCAACCAAAACATCAACGTCGTCAGTGGTGTAATTATTCATTATACTCTCATTAGTGCCACTGCAATATTCCCAATCAATATCATTTCCTTGAGCCCTGGCAGAAGGAAATGGAACCCCGCTTATTGGAGGCCTGAGCTTTGCTTTAAAACTTTTGAAGGGCTCGTTTACATTTGGCTTTATTTGTACCCTGAATTCCATGTTATCCAAGCGCAAGCCAACGTCAGCAACTAGATTATCAAGATATGCAGTTTGAAGTAAGAATCCATCTAGTAGGTCCTTAACGAACCGAACCGGCTCTGGCTGATCTTTGGTATCATCAATGGCGCGTGCGATGAAATCGAATCGACCCTGTAAATACTCATGAAAAAGGCGTGTGTTTTCCAGCATGTCATCACCAGTTCTAACCTTGTCTCGAGTCTCTGCCAATACCTTCGTCTCGTCTGTCCATAATTTGATAGCTTGAGCTGGATTATCTAAGTATCGCTTAAGGAAGTTATTCTCTGCCGCGAGGAAGCTATCATTGATTCTAATAAGTAAGTTTTGGAAATCCCTGACGCAGTCATCTCCTACCAAAGAATGCCTAAACTGGGGATTGCTGATTACATGGCTACCAGTTATATGGGAAAAGTTGCGTGCAAACACAGCAGCACGGGCTGCTTTACTTGCTGCTTTGTAAGCACTTAAACTTGTGAGCATATTGTTGGCAGCCGTATTTGCAATACGCCCAAACGAACGCAATAATGGAAGAAATGGAAGATCTTCGGTTGAGGAGAAGAGGAAGAATACTATACTCGTATTAGCAGAACCTGAGTAACGAGAAAGCAAACAATATGTTAGCTGTCTTGGATTATCACTTGCCTGATCTTGTTGCAAGCTTATCTCAACGCAGAGTTTTGAAACAACACCCCTGAGGATACGTTCCAAACAACTATCCTTTACCTCCAGCTTCTTTATGACATTGTCAGCAGAATCAGATATATTGATAGAATTTTTAATGGAAGGAAGTTGAATTCGATAGCGGACCTGCAGGTGGGGCTCATCATCGATACCTCCATTCAAGTTCTTGCCAATCGGCAGCTGGCTAACAGCTTCATTCATTGCGATGTTTTTATCAATATAGCCAGCGGATTGGTTAGATTTGCCATTGGCCCACACTTCTAGTCGATGAATGTCTGTGTCTTCCAATGTTGTTTGTCTACCTGTTGACGAATCATCGCTGTTTTCCAAAGGGATCTGGCATTCGATCTGTTTTTTGTACTCATATATGTTCTCACCGTAAGTCCATGAATAAGCCTCAGGTACTTCAGGCAAAGAGAAGCCTGAAAAAACAAAATGATCCTCAAATCCATTCGCCCAACCAACCTGCCCACAAAACATGCGATAGAGAGCTTGCATTCTATTTGCCATTTCTATGTATAGTTCTTTAGTGATCGGTTCTTTTGTGCAATAAATATCGGCAATCTGAGAAGCAGCTGCTATGAATCCGGAGGCAGTCTTATGCAAGTTAAACTTTTTTTCACGGGGCTTTAATGGTTCATTGATTTCTATACGACGAAAAACAACATTATTCCATAACATGATTTTTCGCTTGGGGATATCTTTTAATCTGTTAATACATGCAAAATCTTTTCCTGGACAAAATTCAGAAACACTCAGGAATGTTGCCACGAGCTGATTCTGCCGTGCTAATCTTAGTAACTTCTCAATAAAATCCTTGTCTTCAGATGATTCATGTTGGCTCGCTATGGAATAATCAGAAAATGTCAATATTGCATATCCTTTTGGTTTGAGATGTGAACACAGCTCTGTGATAAAGCTTGTATTTGCTCGCAAACCAGGATCACAAATGCCAGAGATTACGCCATTACCAAAACGCTTTCTGATATCTGCCCGATCCTCATCCGCTGATTCCTCCCTTTCAAGCTCGCTTAGCAGTTCCTCTCCTTTTTTGTCTAGATGAGGTCCGTTAAATACAATATAGTCGTATTGTGACTTACTCTCCGGCCACACTCTTTCATCCTTTGACTTTTCAATAATGATCTTAGTTCCTCCCTTTGTTTCGCCTTTGTATTTGCTGCCGGGCTGTTCACAAACCCATTCGACTTGGTCTTGGTCGAAAAAAAAATGATCTATGTTTTCTTTGGCGCAATCTATAGCGTACTCGTTATTATCAGTCATCGTTAAACTTTCGATTTCGCCTGGCATCAGCTTTAGCCAATGGATGGCTGTTATGCCACTCCCTGTCCCCACATCAAGCAAGTCAAGTCGTCTTCCGCGTCTACTGTACTTTCCTCTCAACTCTTCAAGGTATTGGTTTGACCAAAGCTCGTCCGACCTGGACGAGTAGAATGGAGGGAATACATTGCCATCATTATGTTCAAAGGGTTCGCCGATTAGCCGGTAGCCTCTGTCCATAGATTCAGTCATGATACAATGCTCAGAAGTGTATTCTTGGAGTTCTAGTCCCATTCTCAGTGGTAAACATATGGATGGCTGCTACCGAAATCCACCATAGATTTTGCTCCTAAGTCGCTATAGCTTTGGCGACGATTTGATGCTGGTTAACCTTCTCGAAATATGATTCGACAAGGCTCCGAATTGGCACAGCTTGAAACTGAAAATAATCAACTCCAAGCATTAGCGTGGATTGTTCCTTTGGAAGCGCTCGTCTTCGGGTGGGAACGCAAGCCGCCAAATGCGAATCGGCTTGCTCGGCGATCCTGTGAGGATACAGGGCGGGGTGCAGCATCAAGGAAGGATGAAGTACAGGGTGAAATTCCTCGGCTTTACTGTTAATGAGCAACTCCAATTGGTGATGTTGGAGAACAGTTCGCTGTAAAAGGGAAGCGCGAGAGCATGTTACAGTTAACAAAACTGGGGCTAGATTCACTAAGGTGCTTATCGGAAATCTCGATTAAGATAGTTCATAGCAGCCCTGCGCTAAGGGATGATGTTGATTTTTCTTAGCATGCCAGTCAGTTTCTACTTTCGCAGCTCAGGCGAGGCTATTCATGATTAATGTGCTTTCCGCTACACAAGACTGCCTCGCCCTGGCCCACGTGCAGTTCGAGACGATCCACCCGTTTCTCGATGGCAATGGCCGCCTGGGCTGGCTGCTGATCGTGCTGATGCTGATCGAGGTCGGCGTGCTCCAGCAGCCTGTCCGGCGACGATTAGGTAGGCGCGCCTGCTTATGTAGTGGCACCGGGCAGATCAGCAGCCACCTCCCTATGAGACCCTGGTCGGCGATCTGCAAGGGGCCTGCTCAAGGCGCATCAGCATCCAGCACCGTCTCGTCTACCAGGTGCTGGAGGAGGAGCGGATCGTGAAGGTGCTGCGCCTCTGATGCCTCATCCGCCCGATTGCAGAGGGGGAGAGCACTCAGAGAGAGGAACAATCGATCCGGTCGGCCTGGCAAGGGCCGGAACCCCATCGACGCGTAGAAGCTGTGCAGGCGAGCGCGTTCCGCTGCTCCAGCGGTGCCCGCCACATCGAGCAACATCAGCCGCACACCCAGGATCTGCCCCGCCCGTTGGCACTGCTGCATGGCATCCACCAGCAGGATGCGCCCCAGCCCCTTGCCCTGCTGCCTCCCGTCGACAGCAAGGTGGCTGAGTAAAACGCCTGGGATCAGATTCGAGCGTGGTGCCCGCCGGGCGGCATCGAAAGGCACGTCGGCCACGCCAATGGCATGGGCATTGATGGCATAGAACCCCAGGCAGGCCCGAGGTTCGCCTGTCTGGGCGGCGTCAGTGGCGACGTAGAGCCTGGTGTAGCCATCACGCTGCTGGCGCTTGGCGGTGCGGCGCAAGAAGTTGTCCTGGCTGTCGCTGCCGCAGCGGAAGTTTTTGGTGTCGTGCAAGCCAGGGTCAAAGGCTTCGATCCGAACCGCCACCGGATCAGGAGCGCACGACCTGGTCCTGGTGCAGCTGCCAAGCCTCCAGCAGGGCGGGCGTTGGCGTGGCCTCCTCGTCGAGGGCGGCGAGCAGGGCCTGGTGATCGCCCTGGCTGAGCAGGGTCTGCTGCCTGCCACTGAGCAGCTCCTGGGCGCGTGCATAGGCCGTCATCACCACAAAGGCGGAGGCCTCGATGCCCATCAAGTCTGCTGCCGCCTCAATGCTGGCCTTCACCGAGGGCTTGGTGCGCTGGTCCATCCGAGCGGAGCGGGGCTCATCGATGGCCTCGATTGCCGCCTGGAGCGTGGTCTCGACAGGCGACATTGCGCACCAGAAAAAAGCTTCATTATTGTACGGGGGATGGCCGTACAATGCCGCCGCTTGATAGGGGCTGCTTGGTCGAGGTCAGCTCGTAACCCATCGCCCGATACCCTCGCAGTCGCCGTTCCCACATGCGCTGCGGCACCGGATGGCCGAGGTCGAGCCAGTCGATGATGCGCACGCTGGTCTTACCGCTCTGCTGCCGGTGCAGACGGCCGGCGTATTGCTGCAGCGTGCCCTTCCAGGACACGGGCATCGCCAGCAGCAGGGTGTCGAGCGGCGGATGGTCGAATCCTTCCCCCACCAGTCGCCCGGTGGCCAGCACGATGCGGGGTGCCTCAGGAGGCAGCTGCTCCAGCGCGGCCAGGGTGGCGCTGCGCTGGCGTGCGCTCAGGCGGCCATGCAGTAGAAATAGATTTGGCACCTGCTCGGCCAGTGCGCCGGCGATCGCTGTGATGTGGTCCGTGCGTTCGCTCAGCAGCAGCAGTTTCCGGCACTCTTCCCAGGCAGCAAGGGCCTCGGCCACGATGCATGCGGTGCGGGGTTGGTCTTCCGCCAGCCGGCGCATCAGCTCCTGGATCGGCAGATCGGCGGGTAGTGCTGGGAGCTGATGGATGCGGCTCACCAGTTCCAGGATCTGGGGCGCCCCGGCAGGTCGCTGGGCGGTGTGGCGAATGGGGCCGCACTGCATGAACAGGATCGGCTGCAGGCCGTCCCGCCGCACCAGGGTGGCCGACAGGCCCAGCACGTGGCGAGCCCGCACCTGCCTGAGAATCGTTTCAAAGGAGGCGGCAGCGATGTGGTGGCATTCGTCGACGATCACCTGCCCGTAGCCCTGCACCACAGGGTTCACCTCTCCCTTCCGCACCAGTGACTGCATCACGGCGATATCGAGTTGGCCGGTGGGCTTGGCTTTGCCACCACCGATGCAACCGATCGCCTCAGGAGCGACATCCAGAAAGGCTTGGAGCCGCTCCTGCCATTGGCGCAGCAGCTCGGCCCGATGCACCAGCACCAGGGTGTTGACCCTGCGGCACGCCAGGATCGCTGCTGCCACCACCGTTTTCCCGAAGGCGGTCGGCGCCTGCAGCACGCCGAAGTCATGGCACAGCATCGCGGCCACGGCGGCCTCCTGGTCATCGCGAAGTTGGCCCGTGAACACCAGCTCCAGCGATGAGCCGTTCTGGCGTTCATCCACCAGATCGAAGCCGATGCCTTGCTCCTGCAGCAGAGTCTGCACGGGTTCCAGGCAGCCCCGCGGCAGGGCAATGTGCTGGGGAAAATTCTCGGCGCAGCCGATCACCCGCGGTTTGTCCCATACCGACAGGCGCATCGCCTGGGCTTTGTAAAAGGCCGGGTTTGCGAAGGCGGCGAGGCGGATCAGGCGATTGAGCAGTGGCTGCGGCAGGCCCGAGCGCTCCACATAGAGGCGATCAGCCAGGGTGAGCGTGAGGGAGGTGGGCAGTGGTCCGCTGAGCCGCGATAGCGGCACCGCTGCCTTCCAGGGAGTCGCCAGGTCCTCCTCGCCGATGAACGCCAGATCGAGGGAATGGGCACCGCCCATGGCGTTCTGGATCAAGGTCTGCAGCCTCGCCACCGACAACCTCTGCAGGGTTGCCAGATAGGCCCACTGATCGGGATAGGGCTTCAGGTCGTTATCCACGAACACGCTGCAACCCCGCTGCCGGGCTTCCTTCTGCAGCGGCAGGGCGATCAGGTTGCCGAAGCCCCCCTTCGGCATGGTGTCCTGATTGGGGAACAGCCGGTCGTAGGAGCTCAGCTGCAATTGACGTGACGCGGCGCAGGTGTGACTGATTAGGGATGCCCCGAGCTGACGGGCCTCCCGGGCCGGTACCGCCTCCTCGAAGAACACCCACACATGCGCGCCCTCCCCGGAACGGGAGATCTCCAGTGCGGCCGGCACCGCCAGCTCCAGGCAGGAGCGAAGAAAGGCCCTTGCGTCCTCGCACCAGTCCTGCTCATCGAAATCCACCGCCAACAGATGACAAGTGTCGTTCTCCAGCAGGGGGTAGAGGCCAAGCGTGTGTTCGCCGGCCAGATGGCCGTAGATCGCTTCATCCGTTACGGGCAACAGCTCCCGGTGGCTGCAATCGCGGCAGGCCACACGTGGCTTCTCGCAGATCCCCGGCTTCCATTCATTCGCGCAGGCCGGCGCATAGCCCGATCGCCCGCTGGTCCTGCTCTCCCAGCGCAGGGCGTAGATGTCGTGACGACCGCGGAACAGACGCCGGAACAGGGCCACCTTCTGCTGCGCTGAACCGGGGGCACTGGCAGCGGGCTGGGCTGAGTCCGGGGTTGGCTCCGATCTGGGTTGTTCGGTGGAGCGCCAGGCAATGCCGTGAGCCTCCAGCAGGGCAATCAGCCTGCTGTTCTCCAGGCGGAGCTGATCAAGCTCTATGGGCTTGGAGTCGGCCATGAGGAGAGGGGCCTCAGCGCTGGGCAGCCTGTCGGTAGCCAGCATTGCGCAGCCGCTTGCCCACCGCCACGACATGGACCGGCAACTCGTGTGATCCCGCACCTCGACCACCAGGGAGCTGGCCTGATGAAGGACCAGACGACGCCAGTCGCATCCGGACGTCACCGGGTCTGGGTCACGACAGCAGAGGCCTGCGCTGCTCTGGGTATGAGCCGCGAAACCCTCCGCCAGCTGGGGCTGCGTGGGGTGCACACCCAGGTCAAGCACTACCGACGCTGGGGCTGCACCCACCTCACGGGGGCCACTGCAATGGCACCTGGAGAATGGGGAGGCCACCATCACTGGCTGGAGCCGGCGCAACTTGCACTAGCAAATGACGCAAAGGCTATCCAGGGGAAACACCATTGTCTTTGGCGCGAACACTTGAGCGCATAGACGCTTGCAGCAGTCGAGAATGGAAATACTTTTGATGCACTTCGAATTCCTGAAACTGCGCGGGTTCAGCCTCTACCGCAGAGATACGGCCGACTAGGCCAGCGATCCAATCGGCAGCCTGAAGGGTCTGATATCTGTGACTTTCGGCTTGAAAAGGAGGCTCTATTATTCGATCTCGCGGCGAGCCCGGATTAAACATGACCCTTGCCGCCTCATTGACAAGCTCCGATCTCTGCTCATGCTCATCCATGACGATCAATATGTCACCATGCTTGCCGACTGGGCTAGCACAGTGCTGATCAAGCCTTTTGATCGCCTCGCGAAGAACGGCTAGGTACAGCTTATTTGCGTCGTGAGCATCGGGCGAATAGTGTTTATGGATGCCAACATAAAACACAAAGCCTCCAACAGATTTAATCTTGTTGAGAAATCGGTTTGTGAACTGACGGAGCTCAGAGTAGGTCGATACGTTTTTGCGAGTGTAGAGCGCCGAGCCCTTCTTTTCCCATGTAGCGGGGTGCTGCGACTGGTTGTCGATTTCCCATTTGAGCAATTGGCATTTTCGCTGATAAAACCAGGTCGCGAAGCTCCTGACTTGCTCAACGGGAATAACGATGCCTGCAAGCCCAAATACAGGATGATCGTTGTGTCTTTTGTCGCTTCTAGAGACGAAGGGTCCTATGTGCCCAAATTCGTCCAAATAGGCGATCAAAGTCATGTGCTTTTGGCTTGCCCTATTAAAGACACGAAAGCCCGCGCAGAGCGCGGGCCTCGGAATTAGGGCACCCTTAGCAGAGTGCGTCTGAGGCAACCTTAGCATCGTTCCGACCCGCTTCCTGCCGATGGTGCAGTGGATCCCAAGCGCTGCTCAGCTTTTGCAAAGGCTTCATCCACCACATCATCCCCGCACCAGCGGCTGTAGGCCGCCAGGTTGGTCTGCAGGCTGTTGCCCATCGCCGCCGCCACCACCTCTCGCCCTTGGCCTCGTACTCACGCCGTAGCTCCTTCCAGAGCGGTCGATTCATCAGATAGTGACCCACGTAGCCCCCACCCAGCCAAGGCTGCATCGGCGGCAGCTCCTGGGTTGAGAAGCGTTCCTCGAGGCGCCCGCCGTCTGCCCAGTCGTTGCAGGGCAGCGGCCGCAACACTCTTGGCCGGGTCTTGCCGCGTGAGGCGACCTTCTCATCCATCCACCAGAGCCGACCATGGCGGATCTGCAGATGTTGGAGCTCCTTCGGGCGGAGTCCATAGGCCGCCATCAGCTGAAAGGCAAAGCGCCAGAGGGCATCCGGGATGGCTGGTGGTTCATGTGGTGCCGGTAGACCCGATGCCAGGTCGAGGGCTTGATCTCGCCACTGATCAGCTTGTGCTCCCGGAAAGCAGCGATCAGCTCTTCCCAGTCCCCCGGGGCAAGCACCGCCGCCATTTCTGAGACAGGGCCTGAGACACCACCGCCCTAATCGTGTCCTCCCAGTCACGGGCCGCCGGCATATGAGACGTGTAGTGAGATATTTAGTGAGATGTTTCGTCTCATACGCTGGCACGAACAATCAGGTGCTGACACAGGAAGGAAGCCCTAACGCCAGTAGCAGCAAGGGGTTTGAGCTGAAAACACTGATTGATCAATGAAAGCGGGCGGCGGGAATCGAACCCGCATCATCAGCTTGGAAGGCTGAGGTTTTACCACTAAACTACGCCCGCGTAATAACCAACCTGGCGCATCATCAGCCCCAGGAGATGAATCAGGTCGACGAATGTTCGCCGCTGAATTCCTGAAGGCTGATCTGGCCACCAAGCCTTAGCAAAGCCAGCGGCCCGGTTGGTCGACCTGGCTAACGGCCACCAGGCTGGTTCATTATGGCCTACCCAAGGCCACAGCCTTTGAGCTCCTCCCCAGCGCCGGCCAGCGAAACCGCCCCCTCCACGCTGCGCCCCACCGACCCCGACCTGCTGCCTAAGGCCCAACGCCGCCGACTGCTCCTCTCCTACGGCCTGGGCGACGCCGGCACCGGCATGGCCGCCTCGCTGATCGGCTTCTACCTGTTCATCTTCTACACCTCGGCCGCCGGGCTGCCGGCCTGGATGGCGGGGCTGGTGCTGATGGTGGCCCGGCTCTGGGATGCCTTCAACGACCCGGTCGTGGGTTGGCTGAGCGATCACACCCGGACCCGCTGGGGGCCGCGCCTGCCCTGGATCTTCGTGAGCGCCGTGCCACTGGGAGCTGCGATGGCGGCGATGTGGTGGCTGCCACCCGGCGGGATCTGGATGAAGTTCTGGGTGTTTGTGGCGATTTCGGTGGTGGCCAACTCCCTCTACACCTGCGTGAACCTTCCCTACTCGGCCCTGCCCGCCGAGCTCACCGAAAGCACCACGCTGCGCACCCAGCTGAATACCAGCCGCTTCACCGGCTCGATCATCGCCAGTTTGATCGGCATCGTGCTCGGCGGCCTCCTGCTGAAGGACCACCACATCGCCGGCAACTACCTGCGACTCGGCCTTCTTTCCGGCTCCGTGATCGCTGTATGCACCCTGCTCTGCGCCTGGGGCATCGCGCCGGCCGCTCGTCTGGCCAGCCGACCTCAGGTTGAAAAGGGCTCCACCCGCCGCCAGCTGCGTCGTGTGCGCAGCAATAGTCGCTTCCTGATGGTGCTGGGCCTCTACCTGATGCTCTGGTGCGCCCTACAGATCATGCAGACCGCCGCCCTCATCTACCTGCCGGTGGTGATGCGGCTGCCGGAGAGCTGGAGCAACTGGATCCTGCTGCCCTTTCAGATCATGACCCTGGTGGGCCTGCAGATCTGGACCCGGGTGGCGGCGGTGCGGGGGCGGGTGCAGGCCCTGCGCTGGGGCACCACCCTGTGGATCACCGGCTGCCTGGCGGCGATGCTGATGCTGCCCCTCGATGCGGCGGTGGCCCCCACAGGCTCGGTGGGCAACCTGGTGCGGCTCGTGCTGCTGCTCGCAGCCATTCTGCTGGTGGGTCTCGGCGCCTCGACCGCCTACCTGATTCCCTGGTCGCTGCTGCCCGATGCGATCGATGCCGACCCCGAGAAGCCGGCCGGCCAGTTCAGCGCCTGGATGGTGCTGGGCCAGAAGGTCTGCATCAGCGTGGCCCTGTTCCTGTTCGGCAACTTGATGAGCCTCAGCGGCTACCAGGCCTCCCGCGGCATCCTCCAGCCCGATTCGGCCCTGGTGGCGATCCGGCTCTGCATGGGCCTGATTCCGGCGGTGCTGGTGGTGCTCGGACTGGTGATCATGCGCCGTTGGCCCGAGCGAGGGCTGCACCTTCAAGCCCACCATCAATGAAACTGGCGGGGAGCCTTGGCCGCAGGGCGATGCGCATCCTTCAGCCCAGCACGCCGCCGGAGGTCCCCCTGGAGACCTCCGCCCCCGAACCGGCGGCTGATAGCAACCGTGCGGGCCGGGCAGCCGCCGCCCGGTTACGCCAGCAGGCCGCCAGCTTGCAGAACCGCAAGCTGCCCCGCTGGCTGAGGCGCCTTGGGGCGAGCCTGATGATCGGGGGCCAGGCGGTGAGCGCCATCGCCCGGCTACGCATCGGTCGCCAGGACCTGACCCAGGAACTGCTGGAGGCTGGCCCCGGCAGCTTCCTGATCGTGCTGGTCACGGCCCTGGCGGCCGGCACCGTGTTCAACATCCAGGTGGCAGCTGAGCTCTCCAAACAGGGCGCCAGCGCTGCCATCGGCGGCCTGCTGGCCCTGGGCCTCTCCAGGGAGATCGCCCCCCTGCTCACGGCCACCCTGCTCACGGGCAAGGTGGCCACGGCCTACGCGGCGCAGCTGGGCACGATGAAGGTCACCGAACAGATCGATGCCATCACCATGCTTCGCACCGACCCGGTGGAGTACCTGGTGGTGCCGAGGGTGCTGGCGTTGGTGATCATGGCGCCGGTGCAGTGCCTGGTGTTCTTCCTGCTGGCCATCTGGTCGGGACAGGTGAGCAGCACCCTGCTCTACGGCCTGCCCCCGGCGGTGTTCTGGAACTCGGTGCGGACCTGGATGGAACCCAGCGACGTGCCCTCGATGCTGATCAAGGCCCTGGTGTTCGGCCTACTGATCTCCGTGCTGGCCTGCGGTTGGGGGCTCACCACCCGGGGTGGCCCGAAGGAGGTGGGATCCAGCACCACCGGGGCGGTGGTGATGATCCTGATGGCCGTGGCCTTGATGGATGTGGTGCTCACCCAGATCCTCTTCGGGGCCTGATCCAGGCCGGCCTGCGGCTCTGTTTCGCTCCTGGGAAGGCAAGCTGGTTCGATGACCGATCCCACCAACAGCAACAACCCGTCCGGGTCATCCAGCGCCGCCGAGGCCAGCTCCCCAGGGAGTGTGAGCCTGGCGCCGAGCTTCGTTGTGCCCCTAGGCGTGAGCCTGCTCGGGGCCCTCTGCCTGCCGCTGCAGCCCAGCTGGGGTGGCTTCCGCTGGCTGGCCCTGGTGCTGGTGCTGTTCGGTGGCTTCCTGCTCCTGCAGGCTCGCCTGCTGCGGCTCGAATTCAACGATGACGCCCTGTTGGTGTGGCGAGGAGAAACGGAAATCCGCCGCTTCCCCTATGCCACCTGGCTGAGCTGGCGGGTGTTCTGGCCGGGACTGCCGGTGCTGTTGTATTTCCGTGAGGAGCGCAGCATTCATTTGCTGCCGGTGCTGTTCGACCCGGCGGTTCTCAGGGAGCAGCTGGAGCGGCACCTGGCCCATCTGGCCCCCACACCAGCCCCATGACCCCCTACCCCGACAGCGACCCCGCCGCGGGCCCCCTCCCCGAAGGCGTTGACGGCCCCCAGGACGCGCCTGGGTCCCGCCAGGAGACCGGTGCCGCCAGCCCGGACTCGGCAATACCGACGCCTTTGGACCAACCCGGGGGCACGCCCCATCCGCCGGCCACTTCGGCTGGGTCGGCGGCCACCGCCGCCAGCCTGCTGGAGCTGGCCCTCACCGAGCTGCAGGGTCGCCGCGCCGACTTGCTGGCCGAAATCGCCGGCCTCGAACAGCAGCGCGATCGCATCCGCCAGGAGATCGGTGCCCATGCCATCGGCCAGTCGGAACTGATCGCCAACCGGGTGAAGGGCTTCCAGTCCTATCTGGTGGGGGCCCTGCAGGATCTCGCCGCAGCGGCGGAGCAGGCCGAACTGGTGGTGGCTCCGGTGGTGGTGCAGCCTTCCCCCCTCGACCAGGCGGCGACGGCTGCGGAGGCCGTGTCGGCACCCGCCGTGGCCGGGCAGTTCAGCCAGGACGACGACCTGATCCGCGGGGCCCTGGCCCGCTACGGCGGCCAGCCGGATTTTTATGCCGATCCCTGGAAGCTGCGGCGCACCCTGGAGCCGGCCGGTGCAGCCCTGCTGGAGGAATGGTTCCTGAACCAGGGCGGCCGCGGGGCCCAGCCCAGCGGCGGCAGCCGCAACCGCAACGTGCTGGTTGCGGCGGCGGCGATCGCGGTGCTCGGGGAGCTCTACGGCGACCGCTTCCAGACCCTGGTGCTCGCCGGCCAACCGGAACGGCTGGGGGAATGGCGTCGGGGCCTGCAGGATTGCCTCGGCCTTGAGCGGGAGGATTTCGGCCCCACCAGCGGCATCGTGCTGTTCGAGCGGGCCGAGGCCCTGATCGAGCGGGCCGACCGGCTGGAAGAACGGGGGGAACTCCCCTTCATCGTGGTGGATGCGGGCGAGGCCGCCGTGGCCGTGCCGGTGCTGCAGTTCCCCCTCTGGCTGGCCTTTGCCGCCACCCCCGGGGAGATTGCCAGCGAGGAGGATCTCTACTGATGCCCCCGCTTGCGCCCCTGATGCCCCCGCTGCACCCCCTGGCCCTGCTGCTCACGGGCTACCTGCTCGGATCCATCCCCAGCGGCTGGCTGGCCGCCCGCTGGCTGGCCGGCGTGGACATCCGCCAGGAAGGATCCGGATCCACCGGTGCCACCAACGTCCTGCGGGTGGTGGGCAAGGGAGCGGCCCTGGCGGTGTTCCTGGTGGATGTGTTCAAGGGCACCGCGGCGGTGCTGCTCGCCAAGGCGGTGCTGGAACCGCTCAGCGGCGGCCCCGGGAGCTGGGGGGTGGACGGCTGGGTGGTGGCCGCCGGACTAGCGGCCCTGGCGGGCCACATCTGGCCGGTGTGGCTCGGCTGGAGGGGCGGCAAGGCTGTGGCCACGGGTCTAGGGATGCTGCTGGGCCTGGCCTGGCCGGTGGGCCTGGCCTGCTTCGGCATCTTTCTCAGCGTGCTGAGCCTGAGCCGCATCGTGTCGCTCTCGAGCGTGGTGGCGGCCCTCTCCCTACCTCTGCTGATGCTGGGCTGGTTCGGCAACGGTGGCCTGCGGCCCGCCTACCTCGCCCTGGCGGTGATCACCACGCTGCTGGTGGTGTGGCGGCACCGCGCCAATCTGCAACGGCTGCTGGAGGGCACGGAGCCCCGCCTGGGGCAGGCCAAGGGCGACCCCAGCTAGGCGAGCTCCCGGCTGCGGGCGGCGGCGGCCAGCACCGCCTCGATCAGGGCCGACCGCAATCCGGCCCTCTCCAGCTCCCGCAGCCCGGCGATCGTGGTGCCGCCAGGGCTGCTCACCATGTCCTTGAGCTGGCCGGGATGGAGCTCCCGCTCGTGCAGCAGGGCCGCGGTACCCGCCAGGGTGCGATGGGCCAGGTGCTGGGCCTGCAGCCGCGGCAGGCCCGCCGCCACCGCCCCATCGGCCAGGGCCTCGGCCACCAGGGCCACGAAGGCCGGGCCGGAGGAGGTGAGGGCCAGGAAGGCATCGAGCTGACCCTCGGGGAGCTCCATCACTTCCCCCACCCGGGCGAACAGGCCCCGCACCCACTCCCGGCGCCGAGGGTCGACCCCCTGGCCCCAGGCCAGGCCGGTGAGGCCGGAGCGGACTAGACAGGGGGTGTTGGGTACCGCCCGCACACAGGCCCACCTAGGGAAGAGGGCTTCCAGGCGCTCCAGCCGGACTCCCGCCAACACCGAGAGCAGCAGGGGCCGCTCCAAGGGGGTCTCCCCGAGCGGGCCAGGGTGTTGCGGAAGATCTCCGGGCGGGCGGGCTGCGGCCGCCACCGCCTCCAACTGCTGGGGCTTCACGGCCAGCAGCACCGTGGAGCAGCCCCAGGCCGCCACGGGATTGGTGCTCACCACCAAACCATGGGCCTCGGCGAGCTGCCGGGCGGAGGCCTCGCTCTCCACAGCGGCCCGCACGGCCGCGGGGTCAATCACCCCATCGCTGATCAGGGGAAGCAGCAGGGCCTGGGCCATCCGGCCAAAGCCCACGATGCCGAAGGAGCCGGGCGCAGAAGCATCGCCCGCAAGCGTCGGCGCCCCGGCATCAGCCCAGGGCATCCGACCGGCCCCAGGCAGGGCTGGGGGCCGCGTCCTGGGAGTCGGCGGCCGCCGGTCGGCTCTGCACCACGGTGGGTGAGGCGGACTCCTCGCTGCCGGCAGTGGTCACGGTGACGCAGCTGGGGGCAAACAGGAAGATGCTCTCGCCCACCCGCTCCTGATGGCCATCGATGGCGAAGGTGCCGCCCGCCACAAAATCCACCGCCCGCTGAGCCTGATCGGGCTCCATCATCGTGAGGTTGAGGATCACGGTCTTGCGTTCCCGCAGGGCCTGGATGGCCCGGGGCATCTCATCGAAGCTGCGGGGCTCCATCAAGTACACCTCGGCCACCGCGGTGGAAATGCCGGGCATACCGATCACATTGGTGCCGGCGAAGGGATCGTCGAGGCCGAAGTCGGTGTTGAGGGCCAGGGCGCTGGAACTGCGCAGACCCGTGGAGGCGGAGGCAGGGGCCGATGCGGAGGTCTCCCCGGGGTCGTAATCCAGTTCGTCGTCGTAGTCGCCATCGAGGTAGTCATCACCGGAGACGACGGCACGCAGGCGGGAGAACAACGACACGGATGCAGGCCTCTGGGTGGATGCTCAGATCCTGAATAGCGTCCCACATCAGTGAAGGCAAGGGCTTGTCGGGCGCTGCTGGCTCCGTCTGCCCCTGCTGCGGAGGCCTTCAGGCGGAGCGCAGGCCAAACAGGGCGCCTCCCAAGCGCAACCAGGTGCTGCCAGCCGTCACGGCTTCGGGCCAGTCCTGGCTCATCCCCATCGAGCGTTCCGGCAGGCCGAGACCGTCCGCGAGGGCGGCACAGTCGCGGAACAACGCCAGCCGGGCGGCCGCATCCAGGCTCAGGGGAGCGATGGTCATCAATCCCACCAGCCGCAGGGGCTTCAGGGCCGCCAGCCGGGGCCAGAGCTGCTGGAGTTCCTCGGCGCTGAGGCCGCCCTTGGCCGGATCCGGCCGCAGTTTCACCTGCAGCAGCACCGCCGGCGCGAGGCCCTCTTCGGCCGCGATCCGGGCCATCCGTTCCGCCAGCTCCAGGCTGTCGAGGGAGTGGATGGTGCCGAAATGGCGAAGCACCCCGCGCACCTTGTTGGCCTGAAGCCGGCCGATGAAATGCCAGTCGAGCGCGCCCAGATCGGCCAGGGCCTCCTGCTTGGCGATCGCCTCCTGCAGCCGGCTTTCAGCGAAGCTGCGCTGGCCGAGAGCCACGGCGCGGCGGATGGCTTCGACCGGCTGACCCTTGCTCACCGCCAGGATCCGGGCCGTGGCCGGCAGCCGCCGCCGCAGCTCCGGCAGGGCGGCTTCGAGGCCCGCAGGCAGGGGGAGCGCCAGAGCGGCGGGCGGGCCGGCGGACGGCTGAGGGCACGCCTCAGCTGGATGGGCGGGGCCCGGGCCTCGGCGGTCCGCCCCGTCCTCGGAAGGCGGTCGCTCCACGACAGTCACAGGCGGCGCTTCAGAGGAAGGTCTGATCAAACAGCTGACGCCAGCGGCCGTGCTCTTCAGGACCATTGCGGCGGGACCGGGCCAGATTCTGTTCGGCGTGGTGGCGCGCATCCATCAGCGGAATCACCTCAAAGCTGGCGCCCCGGCTCTGGAGTGTGACCAGAAAGAAGATGCGCTGGGCATAGAGGGTCGCATAGAGATCACGACCTTCGGCCACAGGTGCGACCCGGTAGAGCATCCCGAAGGTGGGGTGGTTGAGATAACGCTCAGCGCTCACGTGGCCTTCAGAGCTGGAGCTATTAAAGGGCACCGGGTTCTGATGCCATCCTTGCCGCCATCTCCCGCCTCAGGAGCCACCCAAACGCCAGCGCAGCAGCAGCAGAGCCCCCAGGGCCAACCAACCCAGCCTGGTGGGCCAGGTAGACCCACTGGGCACCCGATGCAGCGCATCCGGCGCAATCCAGCGCCCACCTCTGGCCATCAGGGCTTCGGCGCCCTGTTCGGAACGCAACAGGATATTGGCAAGCAGACGTTCCCCCACGGCCAGCACCAGGCCCAGGGCCCCCTTCCAGCCCAGTCCCTTCAGGGTCACGGCGCGGGTGGCGAGGGACCGCAGCAGGTTCTGCAATTCCTCCTGCACCAGGGGCAGAAAACGCAACGACAGCAGCAGGGTGAAACCAAGGCGCTCCATCGGCAGGCCAAGGGCGCCGAGGGGCCGGAGCCACCAGCTGATCGCCCAGGCCAGCTCCTCAGGGGTGGTGGAGAGCAGCAGCAGATTGGCACTTTGGATCAGGGTCACCAACAGGGTGGCGCCATTGATCCCGAGTTCCGCCGAGCGGCGGGTCACCACCAGCGGGCCGAAGGGCACGGGCCCCAATTGCACCGGCCCCCAGCGCAGCAGCTCCCAGGCCAGGCCGCTGCGCTCCGGCGGCGCCCCGGATCCAGGCTGGGTGGGCGGTTCCAGCCGCAGCTCCTCGGGGGGCCGCTGCAGGGTGGCCCGGCCGGTGCCACCCGCCGGCAGCAGGGTCGTGAGCAGTCCCACGAGCACGGCCAGCACCAGCAGGAGCGGCAGGCTGCGCCGCCAGATCCGCAGGGGCAGACCACTCACCAGGGTGAGCAGAAGCAGCAGACCCACCAGAGCCAGCCGCCAGAGGGGGCCGGCCAGGATCGGCGTCACCAGGAAGGCCACGGTCCAGGCCAGCTTGAGCCGCGGATCGATCCGCTTCAGCCAGCTGCCGCGGCCCGGGCCGCCGTCGTCCACGTACTGGCCGATCGGAAGCTGGCGCAGCCAGTCCATTCAGCGTCCGCGGCTGGTGGAACGGGCTAGCTCCTTTTCGGCATCGCGCTGTTGCTTGCCGCGCCAGAACAGGCGGATCGGCGACCCCTCGAAACCGAGGCCCTCGCGGATCTGCCGTTCCACGTAACGCCGGTAGGTTTCGCCGAAGAGCTTGGGATCGTTCACAAAAAGAGTGAAGCTGGGCGGCCGGGTGGCCACCTGGGTGCCGTAATAAATCCGCCCCTGGCGCCCCCCGCGGGTGGTGGGCGGCGAACGCCAACGCAGGGCCTCCTCCAGCACCTCATTCACCACCGAGGTGGTGACGCGGCGGCGGTGCTGCTCCACGGCCAGCTTGGCCAGGGGGAAGATCGCGCTCACCCGCTGGCCGGTGAGGGCCGAGGTGAACAGCATCGGGGCCCAGTCGAGGAAATAGAGCTTGGCGCGCAGCTCCTTTTCCATGGCGGGGAGGGTGTGGCTGTCCTTCTCGATCACATCCCATTTGTTCACCACCACCACGCAGGCGCGGCCCTCCTCCTCAATCCGCCCCGCCAGGCGCTGGTCCTGCTCGGTGACCCCATCGAGGGCATCAATCACGAGCACGCAGACATCGGAGCGTTCGATCGCCTTGAAACTGCGATTGATACCGAAGTACTCCGGCCCGTAATCCACACTGCGGCGGCGACGGATGCCGGCCGTGTCGAGCAGCTTCCAGGTGAGGCCCTCCCGCTCGATGGTGGTGTCGATCGTGTCGCGGGTGGTGCCGCGGATCGGGCTCACGATCGCCCGGTTCTCACCACAGACGGCATTGAGCAGGCTGGATTTGCCCACATTGGGCCGGCCGATGATCGCCAGTTGGACCGGCGCCTCGCCCTCCTCCTCCGCGGTGGCCGGCAGGAAGCTGATCACCCGGTCGAGCAGGTCGCCGGTGCCGGCGCCATGGATGGCCGAGATCGGGTGGGGCTCGCCCAGCCCCAGGCCCCAAAATTCCGCCGCCATCGAGAGGCCCTGGTCGGGGGATTCACACTTATTCACCGCCAGCAGCACCGGCACCCCCTGGCCCCGCAGCCATTCGGCGATCGACTGGTCGGCCGCCATCAGCCCCTGCTGGCCATCCACGATCACCACCGCCACGGCCGCTTCAGCCAGGGCGAGGTTGGCTTGCTCGCGGATCTCCGGCAGAAATTCGCTGTCGTCGTCGAACACCAGACCGCCGGTGTCGACCACCCGGAACGTGCGGTCGGCCCAGAAGCCTTCCTGGTAGGTACGGTCGCGGGTGACACCTGGCTGGTCGTGCACAATCGCCTCGCGGCTCTGGCAGAGGCGATTGACCAGGGTGGACTTGCCCACGTTCGGGCGCCCGATAATGGCGACCACAGGCAGAGGCACGGACTTATTCCTTTAATTCGTTCGTAACCAAGACACTACCGCGCACTGGTGCGAGAGCACCCCACGTGGGATCTGCCGAAGAGTTCAGCTATAGCCCCGCCGAATGTGAAGCAGGAGAAGGCCGCCGCGGCCCGGTTCTGCGATGGTCGAACGGATCGCCAGCCGGCTGATCGACCTTTCAAAGCAGCAGCTCTACGTGGTCAACCCCCAGCAACGCTTGGTGCGCCCATGCCGGTGAGCAGCGTGCTCAGCAAAGACGCCAGCGTCACGATGCGGGGGCGGGACGACGTGACCCCCGGGGTTCCCTGAGGTGCTCTGCCTCAACCCGATGGCCACCGTGCGCCTGCACTGGCCACCGTGTGCCTGCACGGGACACCGTGGCAGGAGCGGGCGGGCGGGCGCTTCGGGGTGCCCCGCAGCCACGGCTGCGTGCGGCTCCCCACCCACCAGGCCCGTTGGCTGTATGAGCCCACGCCCCTAGGCACTCCCGACACGATCCGGCCCTGAGGGCCATCAGCCCACCGGCGGATCGCCGGGATGGCCCTTCGCAGGATCCGCCGGAGGCTCCAGCAGGGGCGGCAGGGGGCCCAGCTCCGACAGGGGTTCGCCCCGCAGCGCCAGGTGGGCCAGCAGCCAGTTCACGGCCGTGGCGCGGCGGGTGCGGCGGGGATAAAGCTCGCCGATCCGGTAGCCGGCGAAGCCCAGCTGCTGCTTGAGGAGCTGCTTGTGCTCGGCGGGAATCGAGCGGGTGAGGCGCACGCTGGCCGGCCGGGTGGCGATCAGCTCGGGCGCCTCCGGAAAAGCCTCGGCCCACTCCGGCGGTGTGGCGGGTCCAGCGATCCAGGCCCCGGGGTGCTCAGCGGCTGATGCTGTCTGCAGTTGATAACCCAGCCGCGGCCAGATCAGTGTGCACACGAAGCGATCACTGAGCCGGTCGGCGAGCACCGCCTCCAGCAAGGGGCGACTCAGGGGGTAGGGATCGAAGGGGGAGGTGGCGGGGGAAACCAAGGCCGCTCGCTCAGGAGAAGGAGAATGGCACCGATGATCGCCTCTCCCCACGCCGCCAGCCGCTCCAGCGCCAGCCCGGTTGCCGGCCAGCCCCCCAGCGGCAGCCCCGCACCGATGGAAAAGCTGAGCCCACCCGACTGGCCAGGCTCCCTGCGGCTGGCCGGCAACGGGCTGGACCGCCAGCTTCCCTGCCGGGTGCTTCAGTCCCCCCTGGCCGGCGTGAGCGACCGGATCTTCCGCAACCTGGTGCGCCGCTGGGCTCCCGAGGCCCTGCTGTTCACCGAGATGGTGAACGCCACGAGCCTGGAGCTGGGCCACGGGCGCGGCAAGGTGGAGGAGCTGGCCCTGGAGGCCGGGCCGATCGGGGTGCAACTGTTCGACCACCGCCCGGAGGCGATGGCGGAAGCTGCCCGCCGGGCCGAGGCCAGTGGCGCCTTCCTGATCGACATCAACATGGGTTGCCCGGTTCGCAAGATCGCCCGCAAGGGTGGCGGCAGCGGCCTGCTCCGCGATCCCGAGCTGGCGATGCGGATCGTGGCGGCGGTGGCCGGTGCCGTGCGGATTCCGGTCACGGTGAAGACCCGACTGGGGTGGTGTGACAGCAGCGCCGATCCGCTGGGTTTCGCCCTCAGCCTCCAGAACGCCGGCGCCCGGGCCCTCACCCTGCACGGGCGCACCCGCGAGCAGGGTTTTCAGGGCCAGGCCGACTGGGCCGCCATCGCCCGGGTGAAGCGGGCCCTCACCATTCCCCTGATCGCCAATGGGGATGTGAGGAGCCCGGAGGAAGCCCTGCGCTGCCTGGCCCTCACCGGCGCCGATGGGGTGATGGTGGGCCGCGGCACCATGGGCGCCCCCTGGCTGGTGGGCCGCATCGATGCGGCGCTCCGGGGCCTGCCGGTGCCCCCCATCCCCGATGCGGGCCAACGCCTCGCCCTGGCGGCCGAGCAGCTCGAGGCCCTGCTCGAGGCCCGGGGGGAGAAAGGCCTGCTGATCGCCCGCAAGCACCTCGGCTGGACCTGCCAGGGGTTTGCGGGGGCGGCCGAGCTGCGCCATGGCCTGATGCGGGCCGGCACGCCGGAGGCCACCCGAGAGCTGCTGGCTCGGGCGGCGGATGGGTTCGGGAGCTCCCGCCCCTGAGGATCTCCCGGGTGCACTGACGGTGCTGCAATGCCCGATTCGCCTACGCGACTGCAAACAACGCCTTCGGCTTCTCAGCTCAGACGGGAATAGCCGGCATGAGGGGGGATTCCAGATGTTGCTGGCCGCGTGTGATTTCGAGGAGCTGCACTGGATGAAATCACAGAGATGGCACCAAATGGCCGGGCGTTCTCGGACTTGTTCAGCAGCCCCCTAGCGCTGGGCCAGGCTCACCAGATCGCGGCAGCCCGTGATCGCCTGCACCGCCAGCAGCACCGCCATCAGGAAGGCGGCCGCCACATGCAGGCGGCGCAGGACGGGCCGGTGGGCGATCTCAGGAGCCGCCGCCATGGCAAACAGCAACAGGCCGATCAGCAGCCAGCCAGACCAAAAATGGGAGGCCCAGAAGGCCGGCTGCAGAGGACTGTCAGCCAGCCGCCAGATCTCCGGCTGCAAACCCAACAGCAGCAGGCCCCCCCAGGCCACCAGAGCTGCACCGGCCCGGCGGCCCGGCCGGCGCAAGCGCCACAGGGCCCCACAGGCGGCCAGGGAAGCGCCGCCAAGGGCAAGCAGTCGCACCAGTCGCTCATTCCCGCCAGGGAAAGGCAGGCCAGCCCCCTGGCGCTCCAGAAACGACCAGATCAAGGCGATCAGCACCGCCACCACCGTGCCGGTCGTGACCCAGCGACCGTGATCGGTGTGCTCCACCGGCACGGTGGGGGGCAGGGGATTGATCTGGAGCCGCCGCTCCCGCACCAAAATCCCCAGCCGGATGGTGGCCCCCACCACGGGATACACAAACAGGATCATCAGGGCCGGGTGGAGCAGGGCCAGCCAGTCGAGGGCGGTCATCACAGCCCGTCGGGGGAACCCGCGGTGGAACACCCGTTCATGGAAGCACCGCCACCCCGAGCTGCTCCGCCAGCCAGCCAGCCTCGGCCCGCCGCAGGCCTTCGGGAACGGGCGCTGAATCCAGGGGGTCGGCTCGCGCCCTGGGGGATAGGGGCTGTGGGATGGGAACCGGCGGTAGCGAGCGATCCATGGGCTGGCGCCCCCTGATTCGGCCATAGCCGGCGCTGCTTCAGCCATGGCCAGCGCTGGGCCGGCCTACGGGGGGAGGTCCAGGCGAAGCGACCTCAGGGCAGCACCCCCGGCCATCCCTGGCGGATCAGCAGCAGGGAGAAATAGGGCATCTCCCCGGCGGCCACTGCGGCCGCCGGGGCCACCTCCTGGTCGGGCCAGCCGACACGGCGGGCGAAGAGAGCCTCCTCCAGCAGCCCCCGCCGCTCCAACAGGGGCCGCACCCAGGCCCAGCGCTGGCCGAGCTTGAGCAGGGCCACCACCACGCATTCCGCCGCCGCCCGATCCAGCAGCGCCTCCAGGAGAGCCGGCTCCTCGGGGGTGGGGCGGATCAGCAGGCCCTCCTGCTGCAGGGCCAGGGGCCAGGCTCCGGCGGCGGCGGCCGCCGCCACGGCACTGATGCCCGGGATCAGGCGCACAGGGCAATGGGGATGGAAGCGGCGCAGGGCCAGCAGCACGTAGCTGCTGGTGGCAAAGAGCGAGACATCCCCCTCGCAGAGCAGCACCACCGACCGCCCGGCCGCCACCGCGACCGCCAGGCGATCGGCGGCCTCCCGCCAGGCCGCTCGGCGGGGCTCCGCCTCCGCCGTCATCGGGAAGAGCAGGGGCAGTCGCTCCTGATGGGGGGCGATCCAGGGAGCCGCGATGGTGGCCGCCATGCCGCCGTCGCCGGGGCGCGCCACCGGATAGGCCACCACCGCGGCGGCGGCCAGGGCCCGCACCGCGGCCACGGTGAGCAGTTGGGGATCGCCGGGACCCACCCCGATCAGGGTGAGGGCAGCACTGGCCGGGTTGGCGGGGGGGAACGGCAGGGGAGAGGTCACGCGGGCCCGGGATTCGGCCCTTTCTAGGCTGGGCGCTTAGCCTGGGGCCACTGCCTGCCGTTCGATGACCAGCCTGGTGATCCACTTCGGCGGTGGTGTGAGCGAAACCACCATCAGCGCCCACCACCCCGAACCCAGGCACCTGGAGGATCCCGCCCTGATCGCGGCGGAGCTGGAGGCACGGGGCATCGGCTTCGAGCGCTGGCCCGCCCGCGTGGAGCTAGCGCACGACGCCACCCCGGATACGATTCTGGCGGCCTATGCCAGCGAGATCCGCCAGGTGCAGGCCACGGGCAACTACCCCACGGTGGATGCGATCCGGCTCACCCCGGAGCACCCGGATCGGGAGGCACTGCGGCGCAAGTTCCTGGCAGAGCACACCCACAGTGAGGACGAGGTGCGCTTCTTCGTGGAGGGCCGCGGCCTCTTCTGCCTGCACATCGGCGAGGAGGTGCTGCAGGTTCTTTGCGAGCAGAACGATTTTCTACGAGTTCCTGCTGGCACCCGTCACTGGTTCGACATGGGGGGTGCTCCCTGCTTCACCGCGATCCGCTTTTTCGACAATCCCGAGGGCTGGGTGGCCCAGTTCACCGGCGATGGGATCGCCGACCACTACCCACTCCTCGACTGAACTCCCAACCGGGCCCGACCCGAGGCGGAATCACGATGACAGCAACAGCATCGCCCGCCCCGGAGGGCCCACCGGGACGGGGGTCAGGGGCCCTTAACTGTGCATCCGCGCTTCGCGATGGAGGCCATTCAGCAGCTGCGCTTCCGCCGCGGCCAGCTCAACCAGCCGAGCCGCCACCCGGTCACGGGGGAAGCGGCGCTCGCAAAGCAGCCAGTAGAGACCGAAATGGCGCGCCTCGCTGGTCAGCAGGTCGCCATAGAGCTCCCGCAGCTCCGCATCAGGGCTGTGGGCCGCTAACAGGGCCATGCGTTCGTGGCTGCGGGCCTCGATCAGGCCCGCCACCAGGAAGCTGTCGAGCATCCGGTCGGGCTCCGATCGCCGCACCAGTGCGGTGAGGGCCGCGCCATAGGGGGGAGCGGCCAGGGGCCGCAGGGGAATGCGGCGCCTGGCCAGCAGGGCCTGAACCCGCTCGAAGTGCTCCAGCTCCTCCCGGGCCAGCGGGCTGAGCACCGCCGCCAGCTGCCCATCACCGGGGTAGCGGAACATCAGCTGCAGGGCCACGCCGGCGGCCTTCCGCTCGCAATGGGCATGATCCAGCAGCACCAGATCGGGATGGGCCAGAGCCTGCGCCAACCAGGCGGCGTTGCTGGGGACGGCCAGCCAGCGCACCCTGGCGGCCACGCCACCGACGAGGGGCTCAGCGCCGCCGCAGGATTCCGGCTCTGCCGGATCGCTCCCGCCATCCGGCTCGACGAGCGATGGAGGAAAGGCGGCGACGGGGGGCTTGAGGCGATCCGCTGCCGCACGGGCAGTCGCGGGGTGCAGCGGGCCAGGTTCTCCCGCAACCGGGCCTGCCCCCGTGGAGCCGATGGCCACCATCAACCCACCCCGCCCCGGGCCTGCAGGTGGCCCACCAGGCCCTCGAGAGCCAGGCGATAACTGGCGGGGCCGAAGCCGCTCACCACCCCGATGGCCCTGTCGGCCAGGTAGCTGTGGTGGCGAAAGGATTCGCGGGCGTGCACGTTGCTCAGGTGCAGCTCCACGTAAGGGATGGCCACCCCCAGCAGGGCATCGCGGATCGCCAGCGAGGTGTGGGTGAAGGCCCCAGCATTGATCAGAATCCCCGTCACGTGCTCGCCGGATTCAGTGCCGCGGGCGGCCTGGATGCGGTCCACCAAGGCACCTTCATGGTTGCTCTGGAAGCAGCCCAGCTCCACCCCGAGGGCGGCGGCCCGCTCCTGGAGATCCGCCTCGATGGCGGCCAGGGTGGTGGCGCCATAAAGACCGGGCTCCCGAAGCCCCAGCAGGTTGAGGTTGGGACCGTTGAGCAGGAGCAGGCGCATCAGGGCAACCGCGAGTGGCCCGCGGGCCGAAGGCATCGCAGCGATCGTAAGGAGCCCAGGCAGCAGCACGGCGCTCTCGGTAACGGCCAAGGTGGGGGGCTGATCGCCGGATGGTCGGCTGGTAAGGTCTTGAGGTGTGGTTCGGGTCGGTGCCCGAGTGGTTAATGGGGGCGGACTGTAAATCCGCTGGCTCTGCCTACGTTGGTTCAAATCCAACCCGGCCCACCTTCCACATGCCCTTGTAGCTCAGCGGTAGAGCACTCCCTTGGTAAGGGAGAGGTCACGAGTTCAAGTCTCGTCAAGGGCTTCCTGGAAAACCATGGCCCCATGGATCTTGGGTCTTTATTCAGTATTCGTCAGTATTCAGTATTCGTCAGTATTCAGTATTCGTCAGTATTCAGTATTTGTCAGTATTCAGTTGTGCCGATGGTGGCGGCCCTGGTTCAGGGGGGGGGTAGCACTCCGCAGCGAGGGTAGCCATGGCCAACAGCGCGGTGCCAGTGCCTTCGGGGTCAAGGTCGAAAGAGAGGCAGAAAGCGGCGGACCAGCCTCAACTGAAGGGCGAAGGCTTTGAAGCCGGGCCATTGCCCTTCAGTTCAGTACCATTTGCGCCGGTTGCCCCTCTTTACGAGGCTCTGCTTGAGCTTACGTTCCCTTTCCTGCCGTTCCTTGATGGCCCGTTTGCGGGCGACTGCCGGGGCGCCGGGAACCGGCCGCGAAACTCAGGGCGCGGTGGTCAATGGCACCGTGGTCTGTAAAGGGTTGGCGGGAGCAGAACTGATGGCCAGAGAAGTCACGCCAACTCCCAAGGCGGCTAGAGCAATCAGCCGGACAAATCTGCCCTGGGGTACGGATTGGATCGATTCAGGTGGCTGAGAAATCTGGCGGGCCCAAGGAATGCAAAAGAAAAAATTAAGGGGAGTCGTTAGCAAAAATTGCCGTGCTCCACATCCTGATGCTCCCTATCCTGAAACCGACACAGTCGAATCCGGCGCCACATCCGATCGGTCCGGATCCTCCGGCAGCCCCCGCAGGCCCAGGGCCAGCCGGCGGGCCCCCAGCAGCAGGGGGTAGAGGCGCCGGGCCCGCACCGGATCGGCAAACAGGGGCGTGAGCAGCGCCAGCAGGGGGCCACTCGGGGCCATCCGGGCGCAGATCCACTCGATCGCGGCGGCCCCGTGGTGGATGCGCCCCCCCTCAAGCACGATCGCGCCGCGGCTCAGCGGAAAACCCCGATCCGCCAGGTCCCGCCGCAGGGCATGGTCACGGCGGCCATCGCAGAGCTGCAGGCCGGGAATGCCGCCGCGCAGCTCGCTGAGGGCGGCGAAATGGCGGCAAAAAGGACAGCCCCCATCGAACACCAGCAGCGGAGCGGCATCGGGGCTGAGCGGAGAATGGACAGGCACCACAGCGTTCGCATGGCCTCGCAATCTCAATTCTGGCGCGGCCGGCCCGGCGGCAGCGGGGCTGGCCCCTTTTCCAGAGCCCTCGGCGGAGGGAATCCAGGCATCGCCCCGCGGCAATCGCCCGCCGCCAAGGCCAGGGAGCTGGGCCGAGGGTTGGCCCAGACGTTCGCCCGGAGGTTGGACCGGGAATGGGCCCAGGAGTGGGGCCAGACCCTTCAGCCGCTCCTCTCCCTCGGCCTGCTGCTCTGCTGCCTCGCAGCAGCCCCCGCCCTGGCTGAGGCCGCCGGCTCCAGCCCCGACAGCGCGGGCCTGCCGGCCACCGCCACTGCAGTGCGCTATCGCTGCGGCGGCGATCTCCTGCTGGCCCGCAGCGAGAACGGCGCCGTGGATGCGGTTGCGATCCCCAACACCAACGCCGGCACCCCACCCGGCGCCTTCGTGGTGCTGGAGTGGCGAGGCATCAGCCTGCAGCTGCCCCGCACCAACAACGCCGGCGCCCCGAGCTACACCGATGGCCGCTGGTGGTGGAGCCTCGAGAATCCCGACCAGCCACGCTTCCGCCTGCGCCGGGGCGCCATCGAGGAGTTCCCCTGCAGCCGCGAACCCTGATCGCCGCTGGCCGCCTCAGGGCTGGTGGGTGCCGCCGGGATTCTCAGGGGCGTGATCGCCATCAAGTTCGGCAGCCTCCTGCAGCTGGGGGATGCAGGCGGCGGGCTCATGCCCGCCGCAGCGTGGAGACAAGAAAGCCCACAGGCCAGCGAGTCTTATTCAGATCCGCCTCACATTGCTCCTTCCTGGCGTAAGGACACTGGATCTCAGGCAGCGGGAGACCTGCCTGGAACTGGATGCCGTTGCGCACCAAGGCTCGACGATTCACTGCGTAGGAGTCAGAGCAACCTGGTCGGCCTTTGCGGAGCAAGCTGGACAATCAAGTGGCAAGAAGAGAGCTGCAACGGCATAGCTCACAGATGATGTTCGATTTAACCAGCGGCTGCTGCTATTGGAACAAGAGGGTCCTAGCTGGGTGGAGGAGGGATGGTGGGTAGTAACCCCCGTCGCTGCAGCGGCGCCAACGTCGCGAAGCGAAGGCCCTCCACACCATTCTCAAGAGTGCCGTTGCTGCGCAACTTGTTGATCAGCGTTGAGGTGGTTCCCCGAGACAGGCCGGCGATAACGGCGATTTCATTCTGGGATATCGCTGGAATCGGTTGGTGCGGGTCGTCGGCTGGGCCATTGAGACGCGCCAACTCGAGCAGGGTGGCGAGCAGACGCGTGGTGGCATCCTCATGCATCAGCATCAGCCGCTCTCCCAACACTTTCAGGCGTTGGGCCTGTAAAGAAGCGACCAGGGCTAGGGCGGTGGCGCTGCTTTCCAGAGCTTCCTTCAGGGCCCCGTCGCGCAACTTCAACAGGGTGACCGCTGTGAGGGACACCACATCAACCGATCGGATGGGCTCTGGTGAGAGGAGGGCTAGGTCTCCGATCAGCGCCCCTGAACCCATCAGAGAGATCACCACCTCCTCGCCAGCGAGAGTGAGGCTGCGGGCCTTGGCAATGCCTGCAACAATGACATAAGTTTCCGAGCCCCAATCGGATTGAAAAATCAACTGGTGGTTTGCCGGGATAGCCAATTGTCGATGGTTGTGGAGCAGGCTCTCGCTTATATCCTGGCCAAGTGCCTCAAAAATCTTGGCTTGCGACGGGTTTCGAAGCGGACTACTCGGGTAAGCCAATTGCAGTCCGGGAATGATCATAGGAGAGAATGTAGCACGCCTAAGGCAGGCATGAAAAATTTAACTGTCATCCAAATGACAGCCGAGTGTCGCCAATCCAATGGCATTCAATCCTGGCGATGACAACCTCAGTGGCATAACGGACAGACCATGAATGGAGCAGCAGCAATGTTGCCCCGCACTCCTCCCGAATCATCACCATGCCCATCTCTTTGGAGGGTCAGCTTGATCTGCAGCGCTTAGATCTTGTCAATCAATACCGCTCGCGATTTCGACTAAGAGCGCTCTCCCTTTCCCAAAAACTGCACCAGGCTGCAGATAAGTTTTCGATTCGCATGGCAAGTGGTAACTTCTTCAGCCACACAGACCCCTCAAACGGATTCACTTTTGGCTCAATAATAAGGGCGGAAGGCTAAGGCGGGGGCTGGACAGGCGAAAACATCGCAGCGGGACGAAATACAGCTGCAGGCGTGCTTCAGCAATGGATCGACAGTCCATCCCATCGCGCCAATATCCCCAACTCCAACTATAGGGCACCTCGAAAAATCAACAAGACACTTGATTGCGGCTTGATCCCGATCATGCTCGGTTGAGCAACTATCACGACAAGCGTGGGTCAGAGAGGCATCTGGGACGAACAGCAAAGAGTCACAAAGCTCCAGGATTAAAAGCCGGTTCTCAAGCGCCTTGTCAGCCGACATCGAAAACTGGACCAGCGCCGACACCAAAAGTGAGCCACCCGGACCAGATGTCCCCACGGTTGCCTTCTTGAGGGAGCGGCTGCGCAAGGCCGAGAGTGATCGAGCACGACAGTCAGATGCTTCCACGCCTGCTGGATCCTGAAAACGAACATGACTATGCTTGGGCTGAATCAGCGTATTCAGGTGAATGCTTTGAGGATCTTCTGAATCTCGGTGGCTTCGAAAGCCTGATCCACGATAAAGGTGCTCGCAATCATAATTAGAGCCTGTGTAGAGCATTTCTTTGGCTGCATGACCATATCCATGGGTGGAAAGCTGACAAGAAAGGTTGGGCCAGAAAGGAATGAGGCTTGGTGGGACCCGCAAGAAGCTGACCTTCAACTTCCTCCATTATCTCCAGCGCTGCTCCCATAGAGCAATTGTTGCATGAATCCTCCAGAGAAGCAGCCATAGTTCAGACGATCTCGTCAATGGTTGAGATAAGATTCACCTGCTCTACCGCCTCTTCAGCAGCTTTTTCATGCGCGCAGCGACCCTGCAGATTGCTGATCATTGAAGTTGCCCTCCAGAGGCTTCTTGTTCATATAGGCAAAAGTGATCTCACTTCTGCACTCAACTTGCCTGAGTGCGAGTCCCTTCGGGGGCTTTTTGCTTGTGGAAGAACTGAATACATGCTGATGCTGCAGCCTTCATGCTTGCTTGATGGCCGCAGGCTCTGAACTGGAGAAAGCTTCAGCCTTGTCCGATCATCCAATCCATGCTTGTCGCGGCTACAGCGCCGCCGCAGTGGGGATGAGGGAAATCCATAAGGCCAACTTGCCTTAACCAGAGGGGCTTCTCGCTGCTTTGGCGCGCAGTGAAACCCAGTGAATCAATGCAGGGAAGGAAGAAAACTTGCTGGCACTGGATATAGGAAGGGTATATTTTTTGAGCAAGCTATCAACTTAAGAAGGGACTTAGCAAAGCAGACCCAATGATCCCGACAATGATTTGCTAAAGAATCAACGCAATAGGATCAGGGCACTGGGTTGCCGATCGAGGGGGCAACTGCAACAGAAGATGGCGGCAAAGGATCCGAATTGGTCGAATTCGATGTTTCGGCTGGTTTTGGTTCGGCTATTTTTGGTTTGCATGTATTGTTCCTCTTCACCGGGTCGCAATACCGTCCACAAGGCGGACTAGCTGGGCATTCAGCAGAAGCTTCCGATGCAATTCCGAAGAAAAGAGCCAAACAAAGGACAAAAGAAACTAGAAAATTGCTCATTTGCATTAAGGCGATTACATTAGTACTATAGCATGATGCCCATAGGGGCAACCCGTCCCGCCAGTACCGCAACAAATCGTATAGAAGTTCTGCGTCTGCTTCAAGCATGGTTAAAGTCTATTAATATTGTCAAGGCACCTACCTATCAGTGCCTGTCGTGGGTCGGCAGGCCTGAAATGGGCTGTGAGGCGGCCAGACCGATTTTTAGCCATCATGATCTCTAAGTTGCCAGATAGTCCTCTTTGCCCTAAAATGATCAACACTTATACTGATCACTGAACGGGCAAGGAATCACCCGACATCCTACCCGCCTAAACGTTTCAATTCTCCCATTCTGATTCCAATTAACCTGCACAAGGCCAAATCTGCTATCCTCTTATCCCGCATGATTATGGTTAGGTTACTAAACAAAAAATGTGCTTGAAGGTGAACATGAACTATCAAAAAATGCTGTGCTTGCAACTCAATATATTTGTTTTACATGCTTGCCTGCTCCCGAATAGTGCAGCCGCACAGATTGCAGCTGGCGGCCTTGGCTCAAGGGTGAACGGAAGTGTCTATGGAAGCTGTACGGTAGGAAGTTGTGCCATCAGCGGCGGAAGCAGATCGGGATCAAATCTATTGCACAGATTTAGCTCTTTTGATACACGCAACAGAATTAATAGCGTCAAGCTTGATACCCAAGGCCTAAAGAATGTCATTGTAGGCGTGACCAATGGATCCGGATCTTATCTCAATAAACATTTCTCGCTGTCTGCCACGGCGAATTTCTTCCTGCTGTCTCCAGGCGGAATCTGGATCGGACCTGGAGCAAGATTTACAAACATACAAAATCTACTTGTAACGACGGCGTACGGCATGCAGCTGGGCAACAAGTACTTTGATGCATTAACGGCGAGGAAGGGAGATATTTATGCACTAAACCAGCCGCCCAATCTCAGTTTCAGCAAGCTCAGTACAAACGACGGCAATCCGAATAACCTGGGATTGACGGGCAGCGGATCAATTGTTTTGGAGGGAGGTCATATCTCCGTTGATCATAATCTGCTATTGAATGCTACAAGTGGCCATCTAATTACTGTGCCTGAATCCGCCACCAAACTCCATGCCGGTAGCAGTATTTGGCTCGCTGGCCATCAAGTTGATCTTCAGGAGGCTTCCATCACGGCGGGAGAGCCAGGAAACTGGGGCTTGATCGATGTGACCAGCTCGCTCAACCAAGCTGGGACACAACAAGGATCTATTCATCTGGATAGAAGCTTATTGAAGGCACAACAGATATCGCTCGCTGGCCATCAAGTTGAGCTCAAGGATGCTTCGATTACGGCGGGAGAGCCAGGAAACTGGGGCTTGATCGATGTGCGCAGCTCGCTCAACCAAGCTGGGACACAACAAGGATCTGTTCATCTGGATAGAAGCTTATTGAAGGCACAACAGATTTGGCTCGCTG